>OIEV01000329.1_pt1 | contig 40969 bp, 52 predicted proteins | sample 1581881 | NCBI WGS metagenome assembly OIEV01 (sample SAMN03279760, study PRJEB24777) | human gut metagenome | isolation source: fecal sample PR121 from 1 month old male Malay infant, vaginally delivered... | place: Singapore | collected 2005-09-16 | reverse complement strand
ATTGATGTCAAAATGATGTCAAAAGGTACCCTGATAAAAATGATGTCAAAAGAAAAACCCGCACTACTGTGCGGGTTTATTTGGTGGACCACCAGGGGTTCGAACCCTGGGCACCCTGATTAAGAGTTAATTTTCACACTATAGATAAACCCAGCAAACACAGTATTTAACTGCATTTTATACTTTCTTATTTACCTATATTTCTATATATTTTTTAATAAAATGATGTCAAAATGATGTCAAATAAAAAAAAGCCCCAGGTAGTATTTACCTGGGGCTTGCCTTACGTCCGCCCTCGCAAAGCTAGGGAGATATTTGGATCACCTCTTTATCGATGAATCACTACTCCGATTACTGCTCCCGCTCCCACCATCTGAGATAGGTTGCGCTGCATCCGTAGTCGTTTGATAGTTCTCTTGTCGTTCTCTATTTGCCCTTTCAATTCTATCAAAGAGCTCGACATTTCGTTCAAGGTAACCTCTTGCTTCATGGATAGCATTTTGGCTTTCATCAATTCTGTTTCCAATGTCGATATTGTATTGTGTGCTTCGTTCAATTCTTCCCTTTGCTTCATGACTAAGCTTTGAGCTTCGCTCAATGGAAGCCTGGATGTCTCTATTAAGCTCAAGGCTTTCTCGTTGTTGCTTTTCAATTCGTTCCACTGTGTTAAGGGAATCGTGATTGTTGCTTCCACTTGGCTCGTGGAAGATGTACCAGCAGCAAAAGACGGAGAGGAGCACAATACCACCGATAACAGCATGGCGGTAACTAAGGCTATTAAGTAAAACTTTGATTTTGTCATACATTATACCCCTCCTGCGTAGTCAGTAATCCCCCTAGCAATGGCACGTACGATAGTATCAAGGTCGTTAGATAACATAGTATGATCTTCTTCGTTATCAATGAACGCCATTTCAACTAATACTGCAGTTGCATCCGTGCCATTTAGTACCCAAAGGTCGTCGCGTTTCTTAACGCCACGGTCTACAGTATTAATGCTGCGGATGATTTGACTTTGAATATCGCCCGCCAATCGTTGGCCGTTAAAAGATTTATACAGCGTTTCGGTTCCTCGAGCTTCCGTGTTAAACGCATTACAGTGAAGGGATACGAAGATATCTGCGCCCCAAGCATCAGATTCAGAACATACTAGACCTAAATCATCATCTTGCAGAGTACGGACTTCACATCCTGCTGTTTCCAAATAGCGAGCTAACATTTTGCCCGCATCACGTGCTACATCACATTCACGAGTACCATACACAGGATTGACTGCGCCACTATCTAAATTAATATCATGACCTGGATTAATAAAAACTTTCATCGTTTATCCTCCTCTTCTAATCTATCCGGAATACCATTGTTATTTTGGTCTATCCAAAGGCCTAAGAACCCTACAATAGCCGTTAAAACACTAGGTATGAATATGTGGTCAATAATATTGATGCCGACATTAATCAGCTTATTCGCATCGTCCGATACATATCCGCTAATAAACGACATAATATATTGAGTGACCACCAATAAAATAGGCACTAGCATAACAAATACTAGCGCCCTTGTAGCTAAGATACCCGTAGGGTGGAAGTTGGCCACCCTTACAGATTGATATGATTTTTTAATTGTATTGATGAGATTTGGTGGTAAGTCCATGCAACTCCTCCTTAATATCACCAACACGAGCTTCGATGCTATCGACACGAGATGTTAGTTTTACGTGTTCAGTATACGCCTTGGTGCGTTGCTCACGTGAAAGCTTAATCTCATCCTTCAAGTCTTTTAAGGTATCGGTAAGCACGCCCATTTTTTCTTGAAACATTAGATTATCTTGCATTCTTTGCAAATCTAGTTTTTCAAGTAACGGAATAATCAACAATCTATATCCCGCCCCAGCCACTACACCTACGATGGTAAGTGTAGTTAAAATATCGTTTAGCTCAAACTGCCACGTCCACATACTACCCCTTTCTCCAAAAACCTATAATATCAATAATATACCGAGTATTAGCCGGTACGCCCCAACCCTTAATTATGCGACTATTTCGTTCAACATAAATACTGTTGTTATTTGTATCAACGCTTCTTTCGATTAGTCGCACAGAAACCGGCGCAGTTGGTGGAAGTGATGCGATCATGCTGCCATTACCGGAAGGGCTCGTTAATCTGCAATCTAAATGCAAGTATCCCCAACCAGTTAAGGGGTCAAATGCTAAATACCCTCTATCTTGACCGGCTGCTCCTGGTACTGCCGTTCCCCATACAACTTCATATATTTCGATTGGTTGAGAAGTTACTTGTCCTCCACCGCTTCCAGGGTCGCCTTTAGGGCCTTTTAACGCTTGAAGTTGTTCCGCCGTAAAATCAGAATATCTAAAGGGTTCGCCTTTATCACCCTTTGGCCCTTTAAGTGCGTTAAGTTGTTCCTGTGTAAAGTCGCTATATCTAAATGGCTCACCTTTAGGGCCTGGTGGCCCTTGTGTACTTGATGCATACTGATTAATTTCCGTCTTCTTAACATAATCACTTAATTCAGATTTTTGAGCGAAGGACTGCCCCTCTAGCTTATTGACGTAACGACTAGAAGCATCGCCAGGTGTTAATGCATATTGAGCAATCTCGTTTTTCTTAATAAAAGTACCCAAATCATTCTTATATGCAAATGTTTGAGTTGCCCAGCCTTTTTGAGCATAATTATTGTTGGCATCTGTTTTAGACAAATAATCACTTAACTCTGTTTTTAATGCATACTTAGGGTCTCCTAGCATAGTAAGGTAATTTCTTATATCAACTTTTTTTAGGTAAAGATTTTCGGCATCTTGTTTAGTTGTATATGCTGATAAATCTACATTAGCACCAGTGCCAGGCGGTCCTGGTGGTCCTTGTTCACCTCTAGGGCCTTTTAAATTCTCTAATTGCTCTTGTGTAAAATCTGAATACTTAAACGGTTCGCCTTTCGGCCCAGGTGGCCCCTGTGGTCCTCGTTCGCCATCCGCTCCACGTTGTCCAGGAGTTCCAGGTTCACCTTTAAGACCATTAACCCCGTCTTTACCAGGAGGCCCAGGTGGTCCTTGAATACCTTGCAACCCTTGCTCTCCTGGTTCACCCTTCGGCCCTTGTAGTTTAACGATTTGAGTATTATCTTTAACTTTGATCGTTTCGTTATTTTCGTGAATGTGTAGTTCGTCCATCATTTCCCCCTATTACTAATACCTTCGATTACATTAACTTGACCTTTAACAAGGCATTTGATAGGGCGGTCGCCATTCCAAATGAATAAGTCCCATTGGTATTTACCGACTGCTAGGGCATTTGTATCCAACGAAAGAGTGATTTTAGATGCTTCATCGTTTTCTAGCTCGTCGGTAGACACGTCAATATCGAACTTAGCTTTATATTCTTCGTCCGGCGAATATTTACGAACACAGGCGAACAAGCTTTCACTTGCAACAACATTGTTATAACCAATGCTAAGAGAAATCACTTCCCCTTTGATTGCATTAAAGTTGTGTAGGACTGGTAGTTTCATCTTCGTGTACCTCGTCCATTAAATCATTATGGACACAGCCCTCTGTTGGGCATGTTCCGTCTTCGTTAAGCACTTCCCAGCAGTACTCACAAAATTCCATAACAGGTACTTTACTTTCTCCGATATATTTAGGCATATTATTGTACCTCCTTAATACGAGTTACCATTTCGGTATTTAATTTGATATATTGTGCGCTAATGGCTGCAGTAGGTTTTCCCAATAATAACAATCTGCGCTGAGCCTCTTCTAAGGATTTGAAGCGCGGCTCGTATTCAGATTTAATCGCGTTAATCTTATCTTCCTTTGTAGGAACATACGGATCAGGCGCAACGAATTTGCCGTCTATATAGAATTTACCTTTCATAAATTCATCTAGCATGCTATCACCATCTGCAGAGTAAATATAATCCGCTGCATCTGGCCATTCTTGTTTTGCAGTTGCTAACAACTGCTCTTGCGTTACTGTATTATCAACATAGGACGTAATTCGTTCGCCCATTTCGTTTAACACAAATACATATTGATTCATAGTAGTATCCTTTCGGAGGTGAAATTATGCGCCGTTACGCTGTTATGCTAAAACGTAGACAACGCAATACCATTACATTAAGGCAACTATTTAACGAGTGGTTGCCTATTCACTCGCAGTCCATTTCTAGGAGTGCTGTTAATTCGTATCATATTGCTTTTAAACACATATCCAACATAGCGGATATGTCTATCACGGATATTCATTTTCAGCACCTTCAAAATGTGATTGATTCCATGCATGTAAAAGGACTTTCCTACTCGTCATGTAAGAAAGTCCGTACAGTACTTAATCAATTATTCAATTACGCAATCATTAGAGATTACCCTATCACTAATTACGCCATACACTTAAACCTCGGCCCCAACATACCGACGATTAGGAGACGAGTATTCACTCGCCAACAAATCAATAAATTATGGGCAATAGATACTTCTTATTCCCATATGATTTTAATACTTCTATACACAGGCCTCCGCATAGGTGAGCTCCTTAATTTGCGAAAACAAGACATCAATAGACGATCATCATACCTCATCGTGAGACACGCAAAAACGAAAGCCGGCGAGGGGCGTATTATTCCCATTCATCACCGCATCATGCCTATAATCGAGCAACTACATACTAGCGATTACCTATTCACTATCAGCTACACATCATTCCGTAAGCATTTCCAGGGTATTATGAAACAGCTTAACTGTAAGCATACTATCCATGACACTCGTCATACATTTGCAAGTTTACTTGATGCGGTCGCGCCACCTAACACGTTACGCTCCTTACTAGGCCATAAACAAGGCGATATCACTACCAGGGTGTATACACACAAAACCATTCGTGAATTACGTAAAACGATAGAATTATTAAAGTAACTCCCCAGTGGGGGTTAACTTGGTTCTTAAATCAAAATACGTATTGTGATGTAACATTACCTATCAGTTGCAGGGTGTTAACTGCAATATGTAGTGATGATTCTGCAGGAACTTCGACACGAGGGGATGAGTTCTTTGTATCTTGGAATAGTGGTTTCTCAAATAACAATAGAACATCTATACGTTTTTTATCTAACCGTGGCAATGCTGGCAACTTTACATGGCTGTGTTTAGGGATTAGCTAAACGCCTACTGTAATATACCTGCCCCAAATGCTATCCAGTGGGGATTTGGCGGTCAAGATAATGTAGTCAAGACAGAAGTAATTTTCCCTATTCGTTTTCGGACTCTATTCATGGCAAATGCAATTGATGCATATTGGAGTGGGTCAGATACACCAAGATATTTTGCAAACGCTGCCAGTGAAAGTAATAACACGAAAGCTGTATTTGTGGCGAGTGATAGATATGCGGCATCCTATTACTGGTTCGCTCTAGGAATTATCTAATTACCTACCGCGATATATCTGCCCCAAGCCGTAGTTTTATTTAATCCATCTCTCGCCGCCTGAGAATATACTTTGACCCCTGTTCTAGTATGCTCTCTGAATGAATGGACCTGGTTATCAGTATTGTTGCCATTCACATCATTACCAACTGCCACGAAGCAGATATTATCAAATGAAACGGGAAATGATATTGTACCTCCTATCGGCACGTTATTAAACGCTCCCCACTGGATAGTGAAACCATTAGCAAACTTTACGAAACCAGCGTTTGCATCGAGTTTAGATGCCACTATAGCACCTTGGCCTAGTAAGTTTTTAATTGTAACAAGCGTACTTGCTGGGGAGTCTTGCCAGTTAGCACTGCCGAGGATTGCTTTGATTTGGTCTGTGATAGGAGCGTGCGCACTTGTATCACGGCTATGGGCCTCTAATGCACCTCTAGTCAGATATGCCGCATCAATCTTCTTAACGGTTACATTTGTTGAGTTGCCGATTACAACATCTAAGGAGAAAACTTTAGAACTAATCGGTGTCTCCTTAGACGGAATATAGGATGCGTAGTTACCGCCATTACTATATGCAATTAATCTAGCAGCGGAATCAGATTCACCTTCTAAATTAGCATATACACCTAACTCTCTAGCGAAGAATCCGTTAGTTACCGTACTATTGCCTACCGCAAATTCAATTCTAAATTGACCGTCTCCTACGAATTCACCATTAGATGTAAACGGGCATTCTAGTTTTGGAGCTATAACAGAGGTCATAGTATCGATATTTTGATTATCGAGCTGGCCGTCCCCCGTAACCAGTTTAATGTATTGCAACTTCTTACCAGTTGCTTGTGATCTTGCGATTAACTCACGGCCATAATTAGTTAATCGTGTATTTGGATAAATAGAAGCCATGTGTTCTCCTTATACTTTAATTGTTTCTAATACGTCGAAGCTCATACCAATATTGATGTCAGAACCTACTTTGAAGTCAAACTTATCTAATGCCGCCCCAACATGGAAGGATTCATATACATCGGAGATAGCGCCGATGTATATTTCGCCATTAAGGTTTGTAGTACTTTTAGTTTTGATGATTAGGTTCTTAGGAATTAAAGGCTCAACATAATCAATGATATTGTTTAATTGAGTCTCAAAACCATCTACTACATCTAGCCAGTACTCATACCTATCAGATACAACAGAGTGCGTTACTACATGATTACCGAATTTAAAGTTAAGCATTTCTTGTACTTTAGGCATAGTAAAAGGACGCTGTCCGATTAATACCGATAGTATTTCACTTCTGCGCCCTTCTGTATCCGTTAAATCCGGAGGATTGATGCCTAATATTTGTTCCCATGCTTCAAGCCCGTAATCTGCCGCGGTATAGATATATTCTTCCTTAAAGATATCTAGCATGATATCCCATAGTAGTTGTAATTCAGCCGATTCCACTCGATACACTTCTTGGATATCCCGAGAATCTCGAGTTAACGGAACGGCGAATTGTGAGATATCAATATCTCGTTTAAAAATGCCGAAATCTGTGATCATACTGCCACCAAAGTAATCGCCCCTAATACTGGGATTTGATTATCCTTTAATTCTAGTTTTGATATAGCGGCACCGTTTACGGTAATTCTACCCACATCAAGAACGTTTGGAAGTTCAACCATCAAAGCTGTTACCAGGCTAGACCGAAGAATAACATGATCCTTCTCGTCTTGATTACACCATTCTTTAGCACGAATAAGTAATCGTTGCTTAATAGCGTTTTCTGCAAGGGTTTGAATTTCGTTAACGTTATGACCGCTCATCATAGTTACTTCAATTCGGTAGTTGACAGTTACAGGTTCGGCCTTTTCGATTGTTACAGTATGACCGATAGGAGCGAGCCCATAGCCTTTGCCTTTCGGTGCAGGGTCTATAACGTTCTCTACTTCCTTAATCAGTTCATCTGCTGCGGGCTTGTAGTCACTATTTATGACGACTAACTTAACTGTACCGCCGCCATTCCAACAGCGGTATACTTTAACACCGCCTACACCAGGGATAGCTAATACCTTCTCCTTGTAATCAGCGCCATTACCCCCATAAGCTTTTGATTTTAAAGCATCAAAGTATCGTTTTCTAAATACTTCCGTGTCTTCTTCATCTTCACCAGGCGTGATATTCTTCAATATCTTGGCAGAGGTAAGGCCATTAATACCTTGTATCGGCGTAATATCACCTGTAGTCGCATTAGGAGTGCGTCCGTACTGTTCACATTTGAGCTTGTACTTATGTTCCGTGTCGTCGATTAACTCTGTTACAACAAAGTTGTATTCATTGTAATTAAACCTGGAGCCAATCGGTACTTCCATATTGAATTGGGCTTCAAATTCGCCTTGCGTTGCAGGTTCCGGGTAAATATTAAACTCTGCTGCACGAAGTATCAAGAATTCACGGTCTGCCGTAGTTGCAAACGCTTGTTTCAAAATAACATCTGCTAGGATGTAGAGTTCTGCAAACTCTACACTTGCCGGAGCTGTAGCATCGTATATAACACTACCTTCGCGCCGATCGAATTCATCTTTAACTCTATCGAGCATTCGTTTTTCAATTCGATTGGCCGTCATATGCTCATACAATACCTTTCACCCCTTTCTTGATTTTTTGTAACGTACCATAAATGGTATCTACATCAAATTCAACCATGACGTCACCACCTTCGTGGCTAAAATCAAAGTTGTATACTTTAGTTATTCTATCGTCATTCAGTAAAGCCTCTTCTATACGTCGCTGTAACTCAGCGTACACATACGGAATTGGCTGACCGAATAAGTCTTGTAGTTCGATGCCGTAATTCCAACTGTAAATAATATATTGGTAACGCTCCGTATTGATGATTTTATAAATCGCCTGCTCCATAGCTCGCAACTTATCCGCATATCCTCTAATTTGGCTATCCGTTCTAAAATCAACATCATATGTATGCGACGGTTCAATATAATTTACTGTATCAGGAATAAGGGCGTCGTTACTTTGTTTTGGTAATAGTAAATTATCTGCCATTACTTAGTCGTGCACCCCCTGTTCGGGTTATACCAACGGTCTAACGCTATGTAACGCTGTCCGCCTGTTTCCTTCAGCATAATGACTTTGTCGCCCATGACTAATTGGTTATGAACGAGATACTTCTTACGCCCTTTGTACTCGTGGTTATGGCTTGCATATTCAGCCATACCGCCGCCACCTGCTCGGTTTTCTGTAACATGATCAACGCTCATCTCCATAGTCCATTCACAGGTGTTTTTGGTAAGAATAATATTCTCTTCAGGTACGGTTAGTTTAGGGTCAATCTTAATAGCAAGCGGTGATACACTGACAACTTCGCCGACGATTACTTCCATAGGTTCGCCATTCGATATAACGGTGCTCGCTATTTCTTTAATCGTGTTAACGATTTTCATGTACTCGCTATTCATTATTTAGCCCCCATTCGAATAATCTTAGTTGGTGCTTCGTCATTATGCCACGCATAATTTGCGTTGCCATATTTCATAGCATAGCCACGTTTAGAAGAATTGCCGAAGCATCCGCCTGCACCATCTGCAATAACAACGTGTTCATCATCACCATAAATCAACAAATCGCCTTTATTAGCGTATCCGTTGAATTGTTCCGTTGTATAACCTTTAGCCTCGAGATTTTGGCGAAGCGTATCAACTCTTGCCGTGCCTTTGTTGTACTCATCTTTCAAATCAGAATTGTACCAAGACCCAGTAGCGCATACTGTATCGGCGCACCCTACGCTACCATATTGAGACACACGCCCGTCATTAGCGCTAAATGCTGTATCGACTCGGCCTGCTGTACCACCTGCGCCAGTAGTTACAGCGCTCTTGGTCTTTTTAGCAGCTTCAATCTTCTTAACCGCTTCCGCGTCTTCATCTTTTGCAACTTCATAAGCTGCGTCATTATCAACGTATCGTAAATCTAAATCCATTCCGTGAAATCCTGTTTTAAACGTATGAGTAACAGATGTTACCATCATGTAATTATTAACAATCATATCGCCAAAGTTTCGATTGATGTACACCAAGGATCCACCACGCACACGCACATCGCCAATGACATTTTTCAACTTAATCTCGCGGCTTTTCTTGTTTTTGTGAGCCATGATTGCCTTGGCTTGCGCTACTGCGTTGATGTCCTTCTCTTTAGGAATGAGCAGATACTGTAATCTGCCCCATTTCTCGATGTTCTTATCGTCTTTGGCTATGAATGTGTTCTCCAACTTACTTGACGCACCATTTGGAACTGTACGCACGATTTTTACATAGTTGTAAGTTTCTTTATCGATGGACGTTGTATACTGCACATCTTCCATGCACTCATCATCAATGTAAATATCAGTCTTCATTGTCTCAAACGAGGCTAGCCGTAACTCGCCCGCATCATCGTACAAATGGTAGAACGCATGATTAGGCGTGTATATGGCCGTTTTATCGAGTAGTTGGCATATCATTTCTTGCAATGACTTATCTTTGAATATGGTTTGCGGTTTCTCCGGAGTTTTCCACACGGTATCGTCCATATAACCACATTTCAAACCAAAGTCATCGGCCACCATTTTGATGAACTCTGTTGCCGTCATAGCTCCAATAACGTAGCAGTCTTTGTTCTTGAGATAACGTATCTGATCATAGCAAGTAACCGAAATAGAATTCTTGCCGTCACGCTGTTTCTCAAAGACATACCCAAAGAATACCGCCCCTCCGTTTAATGTGAACTTGGCGGTATCCCCTTCTTCAAAATTGAGGTTAGGGTCTTTAGGTACTTTGAACGTCATCTTACTTGGAACGCAATCAACGGCCCTAGTAATCTGAACATCGTCTTGCGGTTCAATAAGCCATAAATCACCAGTGCTTTTATTTCTGATGGTTAGCTCATAGTGAAGTTGAGTAGGCATGGGTAACGGAATGATAGTGCCATTGATTTGAGATTTTTCGACTGTTTTCTTTTCATCTATAGCCATTCGTTATTACCCTCACGTTTAAGCTGGACTATTTGGCCAACTCCCAAGATAGCAGGTACAGCGATTTTGTTAAGTGCTGCAATTTGGAATAGGTTATCCGTATTGCCTAATTGCTTCTTAACAATTTGCTGTAAAGTCTGCCCTTTGGATACCTTAGCAGTAGATGCCGCCACCTTGCCGTTCGTTGGTCTGTCCGACTTAACGCTACCTTTTGCAGTACCATCCTTATCGGTCTTCACTTCAATCCGTTTAGCACCCCAAGGCTTCCACTGCTTCAAGGTAACGCTAGCATATGAGTCAAAGCCATTATCCGCATCTTCTTCAATGATGTAGTTTTCAAGCGTACATTTCATGTTAGTCATGGCTAGCATCTGTCCGCCTGGTTTCATTCGAACTACGATAAATTGGAAGATCGTCTTTGTAGTCTTAAGCTTTTCGAGTTCATCGATATAGTACTTAGCCTTCTTAGACTTAAAGAGCAAGGACTCATTAAATGGATAATCAGAGTTAGGCAACAAGAATTTAAAAGCAATGTCAGTAAGCCCTGCAGGTTTAATAACGTTAACTTCGCCTTTCCCCAATAGTTCCATTGTTTCGTTCTTGCCATTGATAGTAGTGGTTAATTCTTTAGGGGGAATCGGTATCTGCATCGTCCCCATATAGAAGTAATACATTTAGATTCCCTCCCTTTGAATTGCAAATGCATCTTTCAAGCCTTTCGAGATTTGACTTGTAAAGCCATCTAGGTCAGTGCCGTTATTGATTTCCACATCGTTATTCATTTGGATGTGAATTACATTGGCATCTTGCCATTTCTTCAAGGACTTATCGATAGCACTTTCACGGAGTGCCTTGATTTCCTCATTTGTCATGTCGATAGACTTGGCAATCTTGCCTGTATTCTTGGCAGTCTTACCTGTATTTTTCTTAGTCTTATCGGCCGCATCATGATCAGCACCTGGAGTAATTTTGCTAGCGTCAAACTCTTGAGGAGTTTTAACACCAGGCATGCTAGGCATTAAATCACCAAGGCTAAGGTTAGCCCCAATGTTATATCCTTCGCCGAAAGCTCCAGTAACACTAGAATAATCCATCTTACCCATGACAGTAGTTTCACCGCCGGCAATCTCGAAGCGTTCTATTACACCAGTAGTCCCCCCTACTTTATCGATGTTTACACCAGGGATTTTATTAATCGCATCGATAATATCGTTAATTCTAGCTTTCACGAATTGCCAAATACCATTCCATATATCGATAAACAAGTTAGCAACTGCATGTAATGGGTCTTTAAATACGTTGGCCAAGAAATTAACAAATGCTGCGATAATGTTCCATCCTAATGCGAACACATTGAAAATAGCGGAACCGAATGCCCAAAAAGCACCAACTACGATTCCCAATACGCTAATATTCGCATCACAGAAATAGTTAATAGCTTCTACAGCTAAGTAGATTATGACTATAACTGCAACAATCAAGCCGATTACCCATGTTAAAGGACACGCATATAATGCGGCGTTCAATCCTTCTTGAGCTACAATCATTGCCAAAAGGGCAGCAGTTTCAGCCCAATCTGCTACGGCCTTAATTGCCATAGCCCCTGCAGCGAGAATCGTTCTTCCTGCTGCTATACCGGCTTGGATTGCATAAAACGCCATAACGCCACCCAATATTATCATAGCCGTATACATGATAGACGAGTGCTGTCTAACAAAGTTAGATAACGTGTTAAATGCCCATACTGCAGTATTAATCGTTTCACCGATAACACCTACGAGCCAATAGAATACCGGCGCTACCGTTTGGATAGCTCCTGTTACGTTGTCCACTAACTCACGGACGCCCTCGCTATTAGCAAGGTCGGATATTCGTTGGAACACAGGCTCAAACGCTCGAATAGCTTTATTCTTAATCGACTGCATATGATCGCCCCATGTTTTAGGAAGTGACTCAAACTGCTTTTCAATCTCAGGCAAGTTATTCATAATAGCGTTTTTAATGACTTCAGCGGTAATCTTGCCTTCCGAAGCTAGCTTCTTAAGTTCGCCACGGGATACGCCCATTGATTTAGCAATGATGTTTTCAATCATAGGCGCGTTTTCAGCAATGGACCGGAATTCGTCGCCTTGTAATTGTCCACTCGCTAAACCTTGTGTTAACTGAAGCATAGCGTTCTTTTGTGCTTCTTTCGATGCACCACCGATGGCGAATACTTTTTGAATACCTTCCATGAACTCTACAGCTTTTCTCGGGTCCGGGAACGCGTCGTGTGCGGATTGGGATACCTGGATTACGGCGTCAGCCATTTCTAGGTACCCGCCTCTTGCACGCTGTGCGGATTCAAATATCTGCTTATTTAGGTAAATAGCATTTTCCTGGCTTCCGGCTACTAATTTAAGGCGAGCTTGAACCTGTGCCCATTTAGTAGCAGTATCTTGAATTGATTCGATAGCACCTTTTATAGCGCCAATACCGTTCATTACAGTACTAGCCAACAGGTTACCAGCAAAGCTGTTCATAATACCGCCCATGCTAGCTTTTAGCGTTTCACTGGCATTTGATACGCCAGTCATCTTGTTATGTAGCGTGCTCATGGATTGATAGGCTTTAGTCGTTGCGTTTGCGGCTGCGTTCATAGCATTAGGAATATTAGTTGAGAGGCTTATATAGTTAGAAAGTGTAGCCATTCATTACCCCCTTTTTGCCTTATTCATTTCATCTTGCTCATCCTTAGCATGTTGCTGAATAAAGGCAATTACTACAGCCTTTTCATTCATGTCCATATCCGCAAAAACAGAAGGTCGCATATGGTATTTAACAAATGCCAAATATGCGAACATCGTTTCTGTTTCATTGGATTCTAGGAGTTTTTTACTTCTTTTACCTTATCTTCCATGCCTACATCATAGCCTTGGGCTTCTGTTACTGCTGCCAAAAGGTCAGCGTATTCACCTGGTGTGAGCATTGCTTTTACAAGCTCAACCGGTTCAGTAACGCCCCAGCTATCTTGAAGTTCCGCATCATAAAGATTAGGGTAAGTGATTGCCTTAGATAGCACATCTTCGTTGTATGCAGTCGCGTCAAAGCGTTCTTCAGATTGACGAGTGATGCGGTCAGTAATACGTTTAGTGTATTTCTTGCGCATTCTTTCAGTTTCTTCAGTAGCTAATGTTTTAATCTTCCACGCAACAGGCTCGCCATTCACTTTGATACGTTTAGATGCTACGTATTCTGTTTCATTGACTACATCAACGTTTTGTTTAAGGAATGCGCTTAAATTTTCAGCCATTATAAAAACCTCCTAAAAAAAGGGAGCAAGCACTAGGCTTGCATCCCGTCTAATTCATTAAAGTGTTGAACGTATTTAACGCCTTCATACGTGAAGTTGTGTTCTTGTTCAATGTATTTGCCTTCAGCGTCGAATTCAGCTGCTGTTAATTCGTCAAGGTTCACACCTTTTAGAATTACAGAACGGCGGCCAGCTTTAGATGTTGGATCGTTATTAACTACTTGCATGTCAAAGTATGTATCCACACCCGTTTTCAAGTATTTTTCAACCATCTTATCGAATAAAGCTGTGTTGTGGTAAATTGTTAAGCTACCGCTGTATTCTACGGAGGTAGACTTATTGCCTGCACCGATACGGCCCAAGATTGCCACTTTTTCTTTATTCTTTTTAATTTTTGCGCTAAGTTTCTTAGCTTGAAACAGTAAGTACCGGTTACCGTTCTCTACGATATAGCAAGACGCTAATTTAGAAGAAACAACGTCAGCTGCATCCATCGTTTTCAATGCATCTAAAATTTCATTTTCCATGCGTTATCCTCCTAGGCTACTACAACAGTCATGTACAATTTTTCCATAGCCACAGTTGGCTGTAATTGTACGTTAACCAATACATCTTCCTTGTTATCGCCTTGCGTAGGTACTGGGATGTCTTTATCATCGAAGTTTTGGATAGCACGTACTTTTTGGTACTGCTCAGCAAGGTATACAAGGTCGCCCCATAAGGACTCACGACCTGCTTGGTCATTAGGGGATTTATCAAGATGTGTTTTGTTAAACAATCTAGCGCCGTCAACTGCCCAGTTATCCAATACACGAATGACTTGGTTAAGGGAGAAGTCGCGGTTTTTAGTTTTACTGAATTCAGTAAATGTGTTGATGTCTTTCAATACACGAACGTCGCCTTGGATATTACCACCAACGGAGTCAGTAACATTGTGGAACATAAACATACCATCTTTGATAGCTTGTTCGAGTTCGAACTGTTTGTACTTAACGTTTACTGTGTATTCGCCGTCGTAGATCATGTTGCCTACTGTAGCATTGATATTGCAAGATGCTTCTTGGCCTAATGTCCAGTACACCAAAGAGCCTCTTTCGGCACCTTCATCGGTTACGTCATTAAGGATGGAGATAACACCTTCATAGTTGACTTTAGTCTTACCATGAATCACTAATTGGAATTTAGCGCCACTTTGTTCACGGCAACGTTTAGTAAATGCAATAAGCAAGTTCTTAATTGTGTCGTCCGCACCAGCGTAACCCAAAGTGTTGAAGTAGTAAGGTTCAAGCATATCGATGCCGTCTTGGTAGTTTTTAACGGTGATTGTGGAGCCGTTAGTACCACCGGATAATGCAGTGTAAGCAGTAGTTGTTAATGCACCAGTTTTAGTGAATACGATGTAATCGTTATCTTGTAATTCTGTTGCATCCTTCAAGTTCTTTTGAATATCTACTGCTTTACGAACATCGCCTGTAGTGAGGTAAGTAGTTACGATAAATTTACCAGTGTTATCTGGATCAGCTTGAACAGATACACCCAAATCGTTACCACGAATACCTTTATATTTTGCTTTACCGATTGTGCTTGTAGCTTGCGCACCGTCGGAATTTAAGCGGTAGAAGTAACCAGTTTTCAAGCCACGGAACAAGTCACGTAAGCCCTTCATTTTGTCATGGCCGTAGTCATAACCAAAGTATTTTTGGCAATCCTTTTGGAATGTGTCGTTATCTACACGGAACACTTCGCCACTTGGGCCCCAATCAAAGGAGAGCATCATCGCACCAAAGCCACGGTCAGATACTTCTGCATATGCTCGGTCTTTGGATACGAAGTTAATATAAGTACCTGGCAATACTTTATTGTGGAATAAGAATGTGCCACCACCTAATGCCATATTTCACTAACCTTTCACAGGCGTTGTTAATGCCTGATTTAAAATTCTATCAATATCGCTTTCCGTATACATTTCATCTTCGTTAAGAAGGCAAGTGAGTAAATCACGATACCGTCTGTATTTGTCAGATGCGATGATAGCGTAAGCATCAAATTGTTGTTCAGCCGTTACTTCGACTGTTTCTTTTTCATCTGCCATCTTTTACCCTTTCTGTTAATTCCATGTGCTTCATCCGCTCGATAGGTTTGGCCACTCTCCGGAGTATGTTTTCATACGTCACGAAGAAGTGCAGCACACCGTCTGAAATCTTGTACTTCATACCAGTACCCATAATTGTACGTTCCCCAACTTGTACAAATTCAAGCAGTAGGTACAGCACACTAGGAATATCAATGAGTTTTCGCGTATCAGTAACCACATCAAGATTATTGGCGTAATACATGATGTCTAAATCCAAAGAAGTATTGTAAAGATCACCGACATGTCTGCCCATGCTAGGCTCAATCACCTTGATATATGCGCAAGGGAATGTCATATTGTTTTCTTTGAATTCTAGGTATATCGGCACCTTAAGTGCCGTATGTACGGCTTTAGATACAGCTGTTAATACATCAGAATCCACCATGCTTTTCAATCCATTTCTTTAATGTAATTTCCATAATACGTTTAGCGTTTTTACTGAGTGCCTTTTCAGCTTTTTCGTGCATATATGCACCGTCTACCCAAGGTTTTTTCAGTCTACCGCCTTGCATAACTCCGCCTTTAGATTGGCCTATCCACGGAAGAAATCTCCCAACTTCTTGCCTATGGCCATCATTAAGGAACGAGGCGTAAGAGGACGTGTTAAATACTTCAACCCGTCCTGTTCTTTCGTTCAGTTGATATCTACCAACACTCCACGATTGACGGGTATGCTCACTATCAAAGTACTTTGTTTGTACTTTGCCGTTTTGCATGAATTTAACCGATCGTTTTCCGACTGGCGTATTCAATTTAGCTTCACGCACATACACATTGGCCATTTCCTTCACAACTTGTTTGTTGAAATTCTGAAGACTGCCCGACTGGCTCAGTTTAACCAAGCTACGATTAAATTCAGCAAAATCTTCCATATCAAATTCAACACCCATGTCAATGCACCTCTAAATTTTCGAGTTGCACCTCTTGATGGGTGTCATATCGTGCCGAAATCGATGCACTGCGAAAAAGTTGCTTCGTATTTCGCCCTATAAGCTCGATTCGAGCCCCTTTTGGTATGATTACATCCGGAGCGGTGAAAAGCACCGTGGTGGTACTAAATTTCGCAATCTCAGCGTTTTGACCTGTAGAGAGAGTTTTGTAGCTAATTCTACAAGCAAAAGGACCCTCTCTACTGGCAGTTTTACTCATAATTCCAGTATCGGGGTCCATTGCATCCACTTCGGAGATAACATAACACGTACAATCGTATAATCGTTCTAACTGCTTTCTAGCAGCATCTACCATCTTAGCCGTCGGAAGCACGCCAGGTCACCCCTTCCATATCCACTCAAAGCGGTGGCCAATTCTTGGAGACGGGATGCCTTGTCGGGTCCTTTAAACTGAACTTCAGTATCGCCCATTTTAATGGAACTCGCCATTTCTCCGTCAGCTTCAATCAATTTATTTTTGTTTGTGGTGATATAGCTGCCAATTACACGATATACGAGAACGTGCTGTAGTTCGCTAGGTAGTTCTTTCTGATTGATATCATTGAGGATATGTTGCGTTTCCGCATCAATCATATACTCAATGATATTTACATCAGAAATTGCATCATACCCAAGCCACGATTCAAGAATTTGTGAAACTGTCTCTTTCGTGGTCATACTATTCACCTACTATTTTTTGAATGTAGCTTTTACAACTTTGGATTGGTTAGTCAATGCAACAGTATAGTGTTCGTTAGCAACGATTTTGTCTAAACCTTTTTCAGGAACACGATCAGCTTCAATCATAACGTCACGTTTAATATAAATTGTTACAGCTGGTAATACAGGTGTACCATCTTCCACTTCCGCAGTTACACCAACGATGAAGTTATCAACAGTTGCGCCTGTGTCATTGATGCGGCGAGATGTAACAACACGACAGCCTGCAATCATACCGATTTCGCCTGTCATCATAACGTCGTTACCGTATTTTGTTTTATCAATAAAGTTAGCGTCTTTACGAAGAGCAGTAATTTGAGAAGGTGCTACGAACAAATATTTTTCAACGTAGTCTTCTTCGTTCAATTTATCTACTGCGTTGACTACACCTTCATAAGAAATAACTTTAGTATCAGTTACAGTAAGAGTAGCACCGCCAAGGGCTGTTACTACATCTTGGTCGATTTTAGAAGCCAAGGACAAACGTAATTGATGAGTAGCTTCGCCTACTGGGTCGCCATAACCGGACAATTTAGCTTCGTCTGTGATATCAACGCGTTTCATTGCTTTTTTAATCTTAGCTTTAGCGACGGATGTGGACATTTGAGTTGCAAGTACTTCTACGCCTTCTGCAATATCTTCCGCATCACCAATGTAGCCCCACGCTGGGATAGTGATTTCGTTACCAGGTACGCCTGCCAATGTGTTATCGATTTTAGCGATTGGAGTAAATTTAATAGCTTTAGGTAAGCCTGCGGATACCATGTCCGCCATTACTTGAGGGTTAACTACATTAGCAACTTGCGTAGGACCTGCTGCGAATGTTTGTAAATTAAAAGAGAATTGTTTATTCATTAGCGTTTCCTCCTGTTAATGAATGGTAAAGTTCAACATCGTTTGCGAATAACTCCGCCCGTTGAGAGTACGTCATTTTAGCGAAGTCTTCTTTAGTTACTGCGCCGCTTGGTGCTTTACCGCCAGGGTTACCAGGCGCTACACCTTTAGGGGCGGACGCTTCCCCAAATAAATAAGGATTAGCTTTAGCAACTTCAGCAAGCTGCTCATCTAATCCTTTGATTTTGCCGTCCTTCACTTTTGCATCTGTTAAATCCAATAGCGCACGGACTGCAACGTTGTTTTTAGCTTTTGCGTTGGACAATGCTACGTTCACAATATTATCGATTTCAAGTTGTGCGATTTTATTCTCGTATTCAGCTTTACGAGATTCCGCATCGGCTTTCATCGTTTCAATTTGTTTCGCAAGCTCCGCATTATCCGCATTAGATTTTTTGAGGTTATCAATTTCGCTATTAAGAGTCGTGAGCTCCCCTTTAACGGATTTGAGTTCCTCATTCTTAGCATTGAATTGATCCTTAGACACATAATTCTTGCCGTAGTCTTCAACGACCTTAGCAGTCTGTTCTTCAGTTAATCCTAGTGCTAACAATTCTTCCTTAGTCATAGTGACCTCCTTAAAAAATACCCATTTCGCTTTATTTTCGTGAGCCACACCTCACGGCTACGGTCTTGTTAGTTATCGCCCAACAATACTAAAATGGCAATAAAAAAGCAGCGTTTCCGCTGCTAATTGATATATTCTTTTTCCCATTCCTCGTAGGTAATCGCTCCGTCAAAATCAGTACTCTTGTCATCCTGATTTCTACCTGTTCGAGTTCCTTCAAGTCCAGGAATATATGGAATTGTAGTTGACCGGCAATAGCAATGGAATGGCGGAACGGTTACGCCTGGCTTAGCATCTACGACTCGGACGCGTTTACGATCCATGTGTCGGCAGATAGAAGAAGTATGACTGTCTAGCGTAGCCAGTATTTCCAGCTCCTCGACATCCAGGTCCTTCATGCTATCAAGAAAACCCTGCTCGTGAACCCGTGCAGTCTCGGTTTCAATTAATCGTTTAGCGTTACTGTATGACGTTTTCATCCGCTTATGCAGGTTATCCGCCATTGTGTCCGCCCCTTGCCCAATAATGAGGGCTTGGGTGAAATCATTCTGCAAGTTAGCTACTAGCTTGCTTGTATCACCCCAAATCCTACTACTGAAATCCTTGCCGTCGCTCGCCCATTGACTGTGAACCACGCTATCAACACGCTTACTATCAATCGTATTAATAGGTGAGTATTCTCCGCGTTGCGTCTGCACTGTATATGCGGACTTATACGCGGAGGACTGATACACATCTTTCAATAGGTCGTTAAGTGAAATACTCTGCTTTTGAGCCAGTATTTCGAGCTCGTGAACCACGTTGATATATAGCATCTGTTCACGGCTTAACCGTTCACGAATGGATGCGTTCGATAGCATTTGTTGGTGTTCTTCAGATACACCGAGTTTCTTAGCTTCTGCCTTAAACTCAGCCAAATCCATTTTAAAGGCTTTCATCTCATAGGCGTTCAGTAGTTTCCTTGCTTCGGCTAGTTGAAGTCCGTTTTCTGTGGCGAACCGTCGATACCAATCATTGATAGCCTTTTCTATCCTGCGTAACGCTCTGGCATAATTAGCTTTGATTTCATCATCGGTTAAACTTGCTTTTTGAAATGATTCATCTAGTAACCGCTCATACCGTTTCTCCCAGTAATCATTCGCCATCTGCCTCACCGCCGTTCGGTACAACAAAATCTGCTGTTACTTCGGACTGTTCCTTTTTTACTTTCGCAAGCTCTTCCGCAGCGTCTGTCGTCCACGGATGATTTGCGATAATGGTTTCATTGGAGATGATACCTACGGAGTTTTTACAGTTATTAATCGTATCGCCTTCATTGATAGGTAGGTCCCGATTAAATATGAAGTCCACTTCTTCGACGGTCTCTTGATTAGTTAAACCACGATACGTGTTAACGAACCACATCAAATCGTGTAAGCTAGACTTGAATTCGAGCTCCATTTCATTAGCGTCTAAATCAATATCAGAGTACATCGACATGATGTTCATCTGATTTGGATTGTTAGCCATACGATCGTCCTTAGCATCAAAGCCTCGTCCGTTCTCGATAATAGCTTTACGCAAAATGTTAATAAGTAATTGGTAATTATCGCTATTCACCTCTATTTTTAAGGCTTTCACATCACCATTGACACCATCTACTGTGCGAACCTTAATTGCGCCATACGATGCAAGATTTTGACGGAACTCAGCGAGATTTTCGCCGTCATAGTTCTGTAAAATCAAAATTGTGCTGCGGATATCCTCTTCCATATTATCCTGGAAGTTAGATAGTAACCGGTTAAGTGCATCTTGTAAGGACTTAACCTTATCGATAAGTGGCTGTTCGAATTCATTCGCACGGAACATAATGAGAGGAATACGCTCCCAGTTATACGGTTTATCAGCAATAGCAAAATTGGCAGTATTTTCTTTATCCGGATCAGGAAGTAAACGTTCCGTATCCCATATGTAATACTGGATACCATTCGGTGTGTAGTATTCGACTTTGTGAATAGTCTTAGTTTCTAATCCTGTGTAGTACTCAATATCGTACAAGTAAAGGAACGCATCTAGTTGTGTGTGTTCCTCATCTGCCCAAAATGGTAAAACCTGATGTGGTTTCATCATTTTAAACTTTAGCGTGCCGTCGATGCCAATGTAAGGGTGTATATACGCCTTACCCGCCATTGTTGCAAACTTACCGACAGACTTTAATAAGCGTTGGAACTGAATACCAAACATCTTATCGAGCTCGCCATCATCTGCGTTAATATCTAATGGCTTAGACAATAAGTAGTTAACCTTTTGGTCTACTAAATCATCAAATCGGTTATCCACAATCTGATTATTAGGAACGCCTTGCAAGGCTATTTGTGTATTGCCCTCACCTACAACGTAGCGTTGCTTATTCAAAATGTCATGTTTACCGTCATAATAATCGATAGCAGTACACATCGTTTTACGCTGTTCGCTACCTAGAAAATTACGCAGTTGTGCTTGTAGGAACTCGCGTTCCGACATAGTCGCTGAACCTTTTATGATGCGGTCCCACAGCTGAGATAATATCAATCAAACGACCACCTTTCTACATTAATATCTTCCAAACCATACCGCATAGCATCCATAGCATGGTTATTTTCGTCTTCAGGTTTCCCTGTGTATTTCTCAAAGCGATCCTTCGCCCATTGGTACGTGGATAACTCACGCAGCACATTAACGCATCTTGGGTGAACGATTAATTCGTAGTCCTGTATCCGTTGAATACCGTTTAATATGCTGTCTTTACCTTTGCGTGCCCTGGTTATCCCTTTTAACCCTGCCTGGTATAGCTCTTCAATAGATTTAGGCTCGGCACTATCGGCTCGAATCTTCTCTTTCGCATATCCCATATCCGTGATACGAGATGCTAATTGTTGATTCGTAAGCCCTGTTTCGTACAGCTCGTCAAATATGTAGATTTTCTTATTAGCCATATCGACTAACATGCACACTAGCGCTGTAGGGTCTACTGTATAACCAAAATCAAGGCCAAACGCGGACTTGATACCGGTTTGACCTCTAATTGCATCGACATTAAATTCTTGTTCTTTCCAGTTTTCGTAAACCAGTCCTTCAACAACGCCCCAGTTACCTAAGCCGGCTACTTGATACCGCTTAGGGTTCTTCTTCATCTCCTCGAATAACACTAAGTCCGAGTCACTCAAGAACTCGTTACACAGGTAATTCGTAGTCATGGCTAGCACGTTTTCGCTAGGCTCATCAAAGAAGCGTTTCTTCAACCAGTGCCTATCGGACCACGGGTTAAAAGTTAAAACTACCTGGTGATACAACCCAGGTGGCAACTGGCCACGAATAGATTCATCCAGTCTGTTGAAGGCATCTTCACTCATAATCTCGTAAGCTTCTTCAATCCATAGCCTACACAGTGCGCCAACCTCAACGGTAATGGACGTAACCTTTAAAGGATCATCGAGACCACGAAATAGAATCTTCTGCCCTGTTGGAATATACGTTATCTCAAGTGGCGATACGGAACATTTAAAGTACCGCTCCACCTTCAACTGTCGCATAGCCCATTTAAGCTGCGCGAAACAACTGTCACGCAAAGTCCGTTCTGTCTTACGAACGACTAGCCAGTTTATACAAGGGTTCTCCATTATCTCCATAATAACTTTTAGAGACTGCGTAGAGGACTTCTTACTGGCACGACTGCCCTTGACTACTTTATAACGGCCTTTAAACCGCCAAAAAGCACCGTATCCCTTGCCTACGATATCAGGCAAGTACACTCTATTAGTCTGCAATATCGTCACCACCTACGATGAGTACAGGCTTAATATCGATAGTTGTATCACCGCTGAGTATTCTATGGCGTTTAGCCATAAGCTCCAGGGCTTTCAACCTAGATTTCTCGTCCGGCGGTTTATCGATAATGCGGGCTTCGGAGTATCCGTCGCCTGTACCTTCGATAACTACTTGCTTTTCATTTGAGAGCCCCAGGGCAATTCTTGTAAGCTCATACTCGACCTGTTGTGCTGTCATGATGTTTTCGTTGAAGTAGGCTTCCCGTAATTCAGAAACCCTTGTTTTGATGTCATCATTAGTCATCAAGCGGCTACCTTGCATCTTAGCTGTTTTCTCTGAGTAACCAGTGCGAATAGCAGCCTGTGTAGCGTTCATATCCTTGATGTACTCATGACAAAATTTTTCATGTCGTTTATTTGCTAATGCAGCCACTATCTCACCTCCTGGCTATCTTAATACATCACGGCTGTTTCTCTTAAGTCGGCCGTGCGAACGAGTGCATAATCCGCAATTACTTTTGTGTGCGTGGTCGTGTGTGATATACGTTTGACACAGGCCGTCGTATTCAATTAGTTTTGCAGTGCAAACGCCGTTTTTGTTATTCAGGCATTTACGTTTAATACATTTGACTTCTGTGCTCATACCTCATCACCTTTAATCCATTTGTACGCTCAAATCCGATGACTAGTTGGTTGTTGTTAGGCTATATAGTTATCGGAGGACTCATAGTTCTAGTCATCAGATGTCAGCGTACAACGATACAGGGCAAGCTCATAATGTATAAGCTTAGTATTATTCTGTGGACAAATTCGGCCCGCCCTGGTTTCATTGTGCAGTAAATTTCATTTTTACATATTCCCTCTCCTTAGCTTACGCGATCGCCTACATCATAAATACGGGCCCCTGTATTTACAATGCTACATACAACAAAAAGCACGGTCTTCATCACCGTGCTTTTTACTGAGTTGTGTATAAGAGAGGGTTTGTGTTAGATGACTAATGACACCTTTCACAACTACATTATACTATGTCAAGTCGGTTCATTTAAGTCCAAAGTACTCCAAAACAGTCCAAAGCACTCCACTATGAAAGTAGCTCCCCTAATTCGTTCAAGGCTTTATTTTTTAAATTGAAGTAACTGCTCCTTTCGTAATATATCATCGCTTGTACTTTCTTAGGGAATGCCCCGTTAATGTATTCTTGCGATAATATAATACGCCCTGGTATGCATTCTATCTTTTCAATCAAAGCCCTTGCTTCTTCCCTTTTAGCAATAAGCTTTGCTATCTCCCGTTTTTTGGTATCGACTGTATCAACAAGTCTAGCCACATCTCCTTCAAGCCCTACTGGAGTACCGCCCCCTGATACTCGGTCTTTGGAATAATCAATCGCCGATAGTGTGATGATATCGTACTGCAGTTTACGTATATCCTGCCGTAGCGATTGAATACGTATGGCTATCATCTTTATATCCTGTAGATACGCAGTCGCCTTTTCTTTATAGTCACTCATGCTGCATTACCTCATTGATGTACCGGTCTAAGTACCACCGTGCTTTTTTTAGGTCTTCAAGTTTGTCGCCCTTATACCCTGCTCGTGCGATGTACTTGATAACATTACCTAGATGATATGGAAGCTGTTGATCCTCGATAAAATCGATAACCTCAATCTTACCTCTCGTGTAGTATGAAGGATGATTGATAACATCTTCTTTCTTAGGCAATTCGACGACCTTTACTTCAGGCTCCCCAAGCGTATTGGCTATCATATTTGCAAGAGTCACATCTACTTCTTGCCTCTTGGCTGCCATATTCGCAAGAGTCGCGTCTACTTCCTTCTTCTTAGGCACCTTAGAGTATTTAGGTAGACACTCTGGACAATATTTAGGCCAACGACCTTGTGCTTTTTCTTTTGTGTGAACGAAGGTTGTGTTGCATCCTTCACACGTTAGCTCTTTACTAACGCCCGCACCAGGTGGCGTCATTACTTTTTCGCACTCAGGACAGTAGTCCTCGTGTGTTTTTACTATAAATGTGCCTCCGCATCGTCTACATTTCTTTTGCATATCTCTACTCCTTATACAATTCTTTACGATATTTAATAGCTTCTAAGAGGGCATCTTGCCCAGCTTCTTTACGTTCTAATGCTTTCATGACTTGCTCGTCCATTGTGCCTTTAGTGACTAGGTGATGGATAATCACAGGTTGTGTTTGTCCTTGTCTATGGAGTCTTGCATTAGCTTGTTGATACTGTTCAAGACTCCATGTTAGCCCATACCATACAATGATATTGCCGCCGGCTTGAAGGTTTAAGCCGTACCCTGCTGATGCGGGATGTGCCAGTAACATTTGTATCTTGCCTTTGTTCCAGTTGGCCACATCCTCATCGGTCTTTAGCTCGACAGCTTTTGGGAATGCTTCTTTGATTGACTGAAGGTCGTGCTTGAAGTTGTAGAACACTAACATCGGTTTTCCTTCATTCGTTTCTACCAATTCTTTCAATCGTTCAATCTTCTCGTTATGGACGACTACGATGTCACCTTCATCGTTATAAATGGATCCATTCGCCAGTTGTAATAATTTACCGGCAAGTGCTGCCGCATTGAGTGCGCTCACATCGTCATCACTGGCTAAGCTAAGCACGTGCTCACGTTCCATCTGTTTATAGAGTTCCCATTCTTTAGGGTTCATCTCTACCGTGATGACATTCTCGATACGTTCAGGTAGTGTAAGATAGTCCTTAGCTTTTAAGCTCATACAGATATCTTGCATCTTACTGAATATGGCTTTATCGCCACCTGGCAGTAATCGGTAACTATACACCACGTGTCCGTTTGTTTTGTCCGGTGTAAAGTACCGGGTACGGTATTCAGTAATCGTCTTACCTAATCGTTCACCACCATCTAAGAGATACATTTGTGCCCAAATATCAAGTAAGGTATTGGGTGCCGGTGTACCTGTTAAAATGACGATACGCTTAAACAATGGACGGAGTTTTCGTATCGCCTTAAACCGTTTAGCCTGTGGGTTCTTAAACGAAGAACTCTCATCGATCGCTAACATATCGAAAGGGAACGATTTCTTCTTATGGTAGTACTCATATAACCATTGCACGTTTTCACGATTTATCACATAAATGTCAGATTCACTCTCTAAGGCCTGTATACGTTCCTTCTCGGAACCTAACACCTTAGCCACAGTTAAACGTCTTGTAGCACTCCATTTTTGCGATTCTTGGGCCCATGTAGATTCTGCTACCTTCTTAGGTGCGATGAGTAATACTTTTTTAATATCAAAGTAATCATACATAAGCCGTTCAATCGCGATGAGTGTAGAAATTGTCTTGCCGAGTCCCATATCAAGTAACAATCCGTAATGGGTGTTATCAATGATTCGTTGTATTGCAATGCTTTGGTACTCGTGTGGATGAAAGTCCATGTATCGCCCTTTCCATATCTTCAACAAATAACTTGGCATCAGTTTTACCTGTTACAACAAACACCAAAGCCCCTTGCTTTCGTAATCGTGAAATCTGTACCCGTTGATTAGCCATTAGCTTACCGTTCGTATCTTTTAACTCGACGAAGATAACCCCACCTCCTGGGAGTACAATAATCCGATCTGGCACACCATCATTTCCAGGGGACACGAATTTCATATATATACACCCCAGTTTTTTGAGTTGATTTCCCAACCACCGTTCGATATCTTTTTCTATCATTCTCACCTCGTTCTCAATTAATGTCTGGACACACCCTCGGACACGCCTATAAACCTACGCAGTTACTGGATTTATAGGGGGGGTGTGTCCGAAGTGCCCAATTTTTTTCCAACATATATATATACGCGTATACGGGTTTTTTACGTGTATACATATACCTACGATTATTCATATATTTATTTTTTTATTTTTATATAAATAATTGGACACACTAGATACATATTACTATTTAGATTAGCAGTTATCTGACTTTTAGCCGTGTCCAATTGGTGTGTCCATGCGTGTTTAGTGTGTCCAATTATTAGCATATATCAAATTTTATCGATGTATAGGCTTGAATAATTATTTTTACGAACATTCGTACCTATTAAATAATTGGACACACCTCAAATAATTGGACACACCTACTTACCATGATTTCGTTTATACATTGACAGGAGGTCTGTGCCTTCCTTTATAAACGCTCTCTGTGGGCCGTAAAGCCTGCCAAAACGTGCTTTTCCAGTTCCCTTTGTGTAAGGATTCCATCCAGGAGTTGATTGTAAGATGTCAATAATCTCTCTTGCCTTTGCGTTCTGCAGGTTCTTCCTGTCCCCGCCAAGCACTTCACACCATATCTCAAGGGCACAAACCCTTTCCCGCTGCACGGAACCACAATGATCGTCATCGCCATAATTAGTGACGTAATCTCGTCTATCATAGATATCCATTGTCTCCCAATCTTCAGGAAGTAGCATAGCGAGGTATTCCTCAATGAGTCCTACGAGTTCACCGCCTTCTGTATGAGATAATTGAATTCTAAGGGCTTCTTCTTCAAGTGCTCCTTCAAGTACTAAAGGCTCACCTTCGGTCCAGTAGTGGAATGCCTCTGCCCATATTTGGTCAATGTCATCTTTTGATAACTCCCAGGAGTGCTTTGTCTTCCGGTCCTTATCGCCAGTAATTGGCCAAAATCGGCGGTTACCGGTACGGTCTTTAAGGAACATAAGATTATTAGTGGAACCAGCGAATACACACTGGCGAGGGTACTCTTCGGTGCGTCTACCATATGGAGAACGGAACCGGTCAGAGGTCCGACTGATAAAAGCTTTAACGATTTCATTATCGTTCTTGCAGGTTGGTGCCAGTTCGGCAAGTTCGACTATCCAGGAGCCCTGAATTTGTTCCAAAGCATCTTTGGTTTTGATATCAACGAGAGAGTTGTTAAACCATTTACGGCCTAAACGTTCTAAGATTAAGGACTTACCTAAACCTTGAGAACCATATAACACAATCGCCGTATCAAACTTAACGCCTGGATCCATTACACGAGCTACCGCACCACACATCCATTTACGAGTAACTGCTCTAATATATTCGGTGTCCTCCGCTCCAATGTAGTCGATAAAGAGAGTATCAAGTCTACATTCACCGCCCCAAGTTAAGCCGGTTAAATACTGGCGTACAGGATGGAATTTATTATCTTGCGTTACTTCTTGCAAGGCATCATCGATAATACCTTTCCCCTTAATAAGGTATTTAGTAGCAAAGTAATTACGTAGGCACGCATCATCGGTATCCGTCCAGTAAGGCGTTTCGTCCTTACCTCGCCACGGCAAATCATCAATAACGACTAAGCGGTGTGCGAATTCATCAAGACGGATTTTACCTTTTAAAGCTGGGTCCTGTTTAAGGACTAGCAAGCAGTTGAAAACATCCGACTCAGGAGTACCATTTTTATCACGTTTGAGCTTAGATAAAAAGTCCTCGTCATCGTCTGTGATATCCTCGAACTCCATATCCGCCATGCGTTCTTTATCGAGCAGGATTGGTGCTGCGCCGTCTTCGTTGACGAAGTCTATCATAGCTTTGTAGCTTGGTAGTTTAGTGACGGCGGTCTCATCTGCTGGGTCCTTATCTCCGAATAAGTGGATCCGGACCAGGTCAAATGCATTAACGAGTTTACCGCTGATTGGGTCAGTCGCATGGTTGGAGTAAGCAAAGGTGTCGTTATCGTAAATCACTAAGCCACCTACAGAGCTACCGGCTACATACGTGTATCGGTCTTCGACCGCTGTAGGTTCATAGACTTCAGGGAGAAACTTATGTATCGCTTCCGCGATACTGTAGCAACGACAAAAAGCACCGATAAGACCCTTTTTCTCTAAAGGGTTGCCTTGCTTCTTGGCCGCATCAAGGCGAATTTGTGATTCCTTTTCCGATGTTGGCCAAAGGCTCGTATCCCGCCAGTCTCTGTAAGTACTTAAATACGCATCGACGGAAACGAGTGAGCCTTCACTATGTAGGTAAACGTACTCGACATCCTTAGGATGGCTTGGCCAATACATAAGGCGTTCAGCCTGGTGCGTAGAAGGGTCGAAGAACTCAATACCGATATTATCTGCAATCCGTCTTGAGACTGCTTGATACTCATCCGGTGTCATAGGTCTATCGACTGGGATAATTACACGATACCGCGGATTGTCAGCTGTGTGGCTGTGCGTACTATAAAGTACGTACTCCATACCGCCTAATTCCATATCTAGGTCTACGATGAAATCCTCACCAGGGTTATCCGCATCAAGGGTAATCAAATACCGCTCTTCAACAGAGCCTCTTACCCGTCTACCATTTTTAGGAATATAGCCACCAACAAAACCGCCGACGTCTTTCTTTTGGCCTTGATCAGCTTTAGACATCTTGGCGTATTCAGCAGCCGTTTCATTTGTTACAGTAGGCTCAGCCAATTTGTTGGCCAAAGCACTCCAAGTCATTTTGTCAGACTTCCAGCTACGGGCGGAGCGACTTCTGCCCGTAGCTATGATGATTTGTGTATCCGTATTACATCCCTCCTCCCTTCGCAAATTGGATATCTCGAACATACGCCGGAACGCATAAGCCGTGAGATGCTACCCACTGCGTTACCGCTCCGTTGATATCGTGGTCTTCATATACACCACGATTGTTTTTAAGTTTAGCCTGGTGTATCTCTACGAAGTCATCCGCATCATTAACGGGGTTAACCTCGATACACGCTACAGGCTCGTTACATTTATAAACACCTACAATAGCACACGTTTCAGCTTTTACTTTTTTGATATAGGAGCTTACACAGTTGTTAAGCTGTATCCCCATATCAATGATGCCGTGAGTAGAACCAATCGCCATAAAGCGGTAGCCATTAACCATATCGGCCAGCACTCGATGTGCTTTTCGTTGCTGCACGATTTCGTCTTCTACTTTGTCAAACTTTTGCATTCTCGTGATGGTGTCGTGTAGGTTACGCACCTGGATGCGACTACTCCATACCTCTTTACGGCGACTTCGTGATAACTCAAAATACATACTTGCTGTATCTCTGATATCGTGATAAGAAGGTGCATTTCTAATGAATAAGAACGCCTGGCGCTCGCCGTATTGATGGCTAAGGATGTTAACAAATTTACGAATGATAGATAAGTCGCGGTCATCACGCCATAAAGGCCAAGACTGAATATAACTTGTATTATCAGCGTTATCTTTAATGACATCGACCATAGCCTTTTGATAGTCCTTGTTCTTAAATAACGTAGCCATAACTTTGATGATCTTTGTGTAGAAGAACGGTCTATCGTGTAGTAACCGACGAACCCATCGGGTATCAGGTAAGTTATGGGCCTTGATTAAGGCTTGAACAAAGGAATCGCCTTTTATCGTTAACTCTAATACGTTATCCATACCAAGTGTCTCGTTGGGGAATTTCCGATTATAGAAGTCATCATAGTCTCGTTTAAGACTATCATTGATAGCCGGCGCATCAGGAGCTTGTAATTTCCATACTAAGTTATGGAGTAGGTTATCGAAGGCGCCGTAATTGTTAGACACCTGTACGCCTTGTCGAATGCGTTTGACTTTATAACCTACGACCTTTGATAGCTTTTTGAAGAACACTTCTTTTAGCACCTTAGCGAAACGTTTTAGCTCATCTTGATAGTTATGCAGTCTGCAGTCAGGTGTGGCTACGAACCAAGCTAATGATAAAGGACCATTTCTTAAACCCGACGGAGAGACTGTCGCTTCTTCGACGACGTCGCTGCGTGAGCGCTTCTTAAGTATGATAAAGGTTTTTCTTTGTTTAAAGTCAAACCGCACCACATCGATTACATGAGATTTATAGCCTTTGTAAATCATCACATTATCTCCGTCGGCGTATACCGTGTCGTACTCAAATTGCACGTCCAGTTTATCGCCCCTATCTATAATTGATAAGTCTAGGGATAAAGGAACGGTGGCGCTATATCCAACTTCTGCAGTAAACCCTTTAGCGTTGATCCGCTCACCACATTTTGGACAATAGAACTCATCTGATTCTCGGCAAGGCACTATTCCGAATCCGTTAGACTCCATAGGCCATAGGTTAGCGAAGGAGTGTTCGCAAGGTACATGGTAATAACTTGCAGGGTTAAAAGGTGATACTTGATTGTGCCGTACCAGGTCGTACAGCCTTTGTACTTGTAGATTGAATAAGACCTTCATAAGGCGCTATCCTTTCTTATAACAAATCGTCTAAATCATCTTCTTCAGGAGTTTCCTCAACTGCTGGAGCTTCTACTTCTTTCTTTTTAGTAGTACGTTTTCGTTTTGGCTTTTCTTCGGGTTTCTCTTCTACTTTTGGAGTAGCTTCAGGTTCTTCCACCTTAGGAGCTTCTACTTTCTTGCCGTTTAATATCTTAAGCGCGAGGTCGCAAGCAGCAATACATCCTTCGCAGTACGCCATAGCGGAGTCTTTACGTTCGCTAGCTGGTGCATCTTTTACGAGTTCATATAAGCCATCGATTGCTTCGCGTTGTTGTTGAATTTGTTGTTTTGAGAGTTTCATAAGAATTGTCCTCCTAATCCTTCATGTAGTAAGGGTTCTCAAACCCTGCTGCGTTTAATATGAGCCCTTCATTCCAGGGTTCAGGTTCACACATTATATCTATTACTTCTTCTAAACTGCCTTCGCCTATTGGCGCTTCGATAACCACTTCGTCGTGGATATGGGCAACAATTTTATAGCCTGCTTTAGAAAGTCGTAGCATTGATGCGGCTAAGCAATCTCTTGCTACTGCCTGTACAATGTTTTCGACGAGCTTGCCTCCGTAGGTCTCAACTCTGCCCCATGTATTCTTAACCTGATCCATTCCGTCATACTCAATCGATTCGCTACCGAACCGGTTAAGTCCGAGTCTAGGCCTTGCATAGGCAAGTCTCCGACCGGATGGCAATTCGATAAACAGGAATCCTTTCGATTTAAAGAATTTAATATTGCCTTGTCTAATTCGTACGGGTTCTCCTGTTCTCACGACTTGCTTTGCTGCGCTGTCTGCATCTTTCCAAAATTTTGTAATTCGTGGGCTAGCTTGTCGCCATGCTTCGATAATTCCAGGTAACTCCTTTTCAGGAATTTCTCCTTTAGAATCCATCGCTTTCATGGCTCCTACACCGCCACCATAGCCGAGCGCTAATTCGGCTACCTTGCCTTTTTGCCGTAGGTGTCCATTCACACCGTGCTTCTCGACTGGTACGTGGAACATGCTTGATGCGGAAGCGCAGTATATGTCGCCACCTTGAGCGAATACATCTTGGCGCCACTGCTCGTGAGCAAGCCAGGCGATAACACGTGCTTCAATAGCGCTGAAATCGGCCACTATAAAGCGGTGTCCATCCTCCGCCACTAAAGCGGTACGGATAAGTTGCTTAATCACATCGCCAGGGTTTCCGTATAGTAGGTCTAACATTTCTACATCTCTACTTTTAAGAACTTCCCTAGCTGTGTCTAAATCTTCTAAGTAGTTACGAGGTAGGTTCTGTAGTTGTACTACACGCCCTGCCCAGCGACCACTACGCATAGCCCCATAAAACTGAAGCATGCCGTGGATACGACCATCTGAACATACAGCGTTTTTCATGGCCAAGTATTTTTTGATGGAGGAGTTACCGAGCACCTGTCTATTTTGTAGTACCTTGCGAACATCAGAGGGGATATCCTGTGCTAAGAGGTTTGATACGTCGTCTTTTCTCATTGTTTCTAGATCATATCCTAGTCTTGCAGTTAGCCACTCTTTAAGTTGCATAGTACTGTTAGGATTCTCTAATCCGGTTAATAGTTTAGATGACTCGGTAGCTTCTTCCACGATTTCGTCGTTACAAGCAAGCGCTGCATCGACGAGTTCCATATCTACTTTCACACCGCGCCAGTTAATATCTTGGTCGAGTAACCAGTACTCGTGCTCGATAGCAGGTGGTTTCAGCGAAAGTAAGCGTTTACGAATTGCCTTCTCTACCACTACGTCCTGGCGGTTATACTCAATGTATTCCGCCCATTTCTCAGGCGCATCTTCGGGCATATTTCGTGTCTTAGGATTCGTCTTAGTTGGTTTTCGTGGAACAGAAAAGAACTGGATAAGGCGTTTGCCTCGTGAATCTTTAGCTTCTCCCAATTTAAGCGCTTTTGACACATTATCAAGGCTTGCAGGTAAGCTACAGTACAAGGCAAGTACCGACGTGCATTCCCAGTTCGTATAGTCCGCATCAGGGAAGTACTTTTTTAAACAAAGCATTTCAAATGCTGCGTTAAAAGCGGTCTTTGTAATTTCCGTATTATACAAAGCGTCCACCACCCTTTCGGGCAGCGGATCCTTTGTCATATCAATTACTTCGACCGGTTCATCATCGAAGCTGTAGGCAAAGAGCAGTATTTCAAATGTTGTATCATCAACGTATCGCTGGGCCCCATATTTAATAGGGCAGTCAGAATACGTTTCCACATCAATACTGAGCTCCATATATGCCTCCTTAGATTAAATCGTCATCGTCTAGGTCACCTAAATCGTCGTCGCCAAAGTCGCTAGCAGATACATGAACACCGCCAAGGCGGTCACCATCTTTAACTTTACGAACACCATTTAGGCCAAAACCTACGCCTTTCTTACCATTGAAGTTGTAAGCGAATACAGAAAGCGCTACTTGCGCGTATACACCGGAGTAGATTTCTTCTTCGATGTCGAACTGGTCCATCTTGATTTTGTCACGAGTGAATACGATAGGTTGTTTATCGCTATTTGCATTGATGAAGAACTTACCTGCATATGTTTCAGGTTGGTCAGCTACTGCTTCATCTGTATCGCCATCACGTAAGTTCAATTTAAGGTATGCAGCTTTACCTTCTACCTTAGCTACTGCTTTTGGATCAGCCTTAAGTTCTTCAATCGCACGTTCAAAAGCCTTGATTGTTTTCTTATCTGTTTTGTCGATAATGATTTGGGAACTATATTTTGCTTTGCCGTCGTCGTTTTTACGAGGTTGAGCGATGTTTGCATAGGAAAGTCTTACGATATCAGTTGTTAATTTAGCCATTGTTACTGTCTCCTTCTTTAAATGAATTATTTGTTAGCTTCTACTTCAGTCATTAATTTGTTTACGAGTGCTTCAAGTTTACTAATGCGGCTTTGTGCATCTTTAGCTTCTGCTACATAGTCAGAACCTTTACCAGTTTTGAATGCTACGTTTACTGTGTATTGGTTCTCACCACCTAACGTAGCACCAAAGCCAAGCATGATACGTTCATTAGGTCTAGCGAATACGCCGAGCGCTACTGCATTACTGTTACGGTAATGGCCGTAACTTACAGCGTAGCTGACTTTGTCGTTTCTGTTAAAGTCCAATGGATGTAAACCAGCAAGTGCTGCGGAGCTTGCGCCTAACTTGTTAACACGTTGGCCAAGGTTATTGACTTTGTTGTTAACGTCATTAGCTAAGCCCAAAGAACGATTTTCTAAAGTCGTGATACGCCCTTCGTGATTGTCTGCCACGTGTTCAAGGCTTCTAATATCCGCTGTATTAGCGGTTACCTTTTGGCCAAGGGAAGTAATAGCAGATGTATTACCGTTGATGCGGTTAGAATTGTTAGCGATTGCAGTAGTATTACCTGCGATAGCTTGTTCATGATCATTCACTACGTCGCCAAGCATGTTCAAACCAATTGCCACATCTTTAATGTTTTGCTTGTTTTTGTTAATTTGTTTAGCGTTTGTCTCGATTTCATCAATCGCAGCGAACAGTTGGGAGCCGTTCACAGCGTCTAATGAATCAGCGGAGATTTGACCGGCGCTAACATTCGTGAGTTGGCGGTTGTATTGAGTTACTCCGCCTGCACCAGCACGGGCTTTAGAACCAAAACTTACTACGCTTGCCGGTTGCTCGCCTGCGAATACGTGGCGAGTACCGTTTATAGTAATGCCGTCAACTCCAACGGCACTATCGGTAACGGAGTTCGTTCCGATTGCCACCGAATTCGCTTGGTCAGCAATCGTGTTGTTACCAAATGCAACGGCGTCAGTGGCTAAGGATTTGGCATGAGTGCCAAATGTAAGAGCGCCTTGGCCATTTGATTCTGAATTAGAACCAAATACCAATTGTTCCTTTTGGGAACCAATTTTATTATTGTAGCCGACTACGGCGGATTGTCCGCCAGCCACAGTGCCGTTGTTAGCACCGACAACCACAGTGTCAGCGCCTGTAACATTATTAGTTCTGCCTAATACTACAGAAGATTCGCCGGATACGAACGCACCGTTGCCGATAGCCACACTATCATAGCTAGAAACACGAGCTTGGTTACCAATCGCCACAGTGTATTCCACTAGGCTTTCAGCATGGGAACCGAATGCGAAGCTATTTCGACCTGCTGCAGTAGCGTTATTACCACCTGCGAAGCCATTTTCACCAGTTACAGTATTATTTGTACCGAACGCTAATGCATTATTAGCGTCGATGTTGTTTTGGAAGCCCCATACTGCGGAGCTTGTAGATGTTGCGGAGATAGTATTATCTGTACCGCCTACTGTGTTATTACTAGTTGCGCCAGCTACGTTTACTGCTAACGCGGAAATTGCTAGTGCTGTTGTTAATGTTTTATTCATCTCTTATACCTCATCTTCAAATTCATTCATCATTGTTTCAACTGTATTAATTGCTGGGCGTTTATCGCTTTCCGGTACAAGCGTAGGCTTGCCCTCCGGTTTATCGATATAGGATTCTAAGTATTCGGCAACGCCCTTTTTACCAAGAACCTTTTGTAAGTTTGTAATACCTTCGAGTTCTCGAGGCTTGAATATTTGCTCTTCTTTGTAGCCGTTATCGAGTAATGTTTTAGCAGCGGCGTCCGGATCCGTAATTGTACGTCTTGATGTACCTTCCACTAATTTATACCCAGGCCATTGCTTTTCACCGGATAAGGCTTTCTCGTAAGCGAAATCATACACGCCTTTAATCCACTTTGTGATTAAATCTTTCATTGCAAGGATGTCGGATACTTCGCTGTCAGTAAGTAATTGATTGAGCTTGCCTCCATTCTTGTAGAATGTAGCAAGGCAAGTATCTGCTAGTGCTCGGCATGTGTGCCGTGCTTTACAGAAATTACAGTAATCGCAAGGTGTACATGCTCCGATACCTTCCCAGGCACGTTGTGCGACAGGTTTTATATCTTCGCCCCAATCAAGAAGTTCTTCAAGCGCCATTTCATCGGTAGACACACTATCAAGTCTTGGTTGAACGATCGTCATACGAACTGTTTTGATGTCGTACAAGTACTCATTAACGTCGTAAGCACCTAGTGCGTAGAGTCGCATTTGTGTGTTTTCAACGGCGCTAACAGGAACGCCTTTACCATACTTCAGGTCAATCACTTCTAGGATGCCATCTGCTACGATTACCATGTCACCGGTACCGAATCCTTCAGGCACCCATCTGGAGAAGTCGAGCCGTGCTTCAATCATGGCTTCCGCATCCGATGAACGGGCTTTCGCCTCGTTCACCTTTTCTTCGCAAATATCGACATATCGATTAACGGCTTCTATCATTTCAGCAGAGTAGTCATCTAGCTTAGGGGCTTTTTTGCCCTCTAACTTATGCCGGAGAATTGCTTCCGCCAGGTCATGTGCTACAGTACCTTCCGCAGCATACGGAGATTGTTCATCAGGGAACATCGCTTCTAGCCTTGCCGAAGGAGTACATACTAACCACCTGGCACTACTGGATGCACCTAGTAAGGCGTGTTTCTTAGCCACGGCTATTCACCCATTCCATAATTTGAATACGTTGTTCATCGGTAGCAGATGTTACCTTTTCAGCGCCGATGCTATCTAAGAAGGCTTTGAATTCGCCTTTAGCTTTCGTTTTATCAGTGGCTTTTGCCATTACGTCTTTCACTGCTTCACGAGTTGCTTCAAGGCTAGGAGCTTCTTGTTTTGGAGTTTCCTCTGCAGGGGCTTCCTGTTTTTCTTCTACAGGTTCTTCCTTAGGTGCAGGTTCTTCTACTTTAGGAGTTTCCTTTTTAACGGGTTCTACCACCTGAGGTTCTACCACCTGAGGTTCTACCACCTGAGGTTCTTCTTTAACAGGTGCGCCTACGATGGATTGATATAGGTCTTTCACTTCTTGTTCTAATTCAACTGCTTTGTCTACTGTGATTTTTAACTCGATCATTGTTCTATTCCCTTTCGGCTTAATGATGTGATATACTTTAAATGGATATTTTTCTATGCGCCCTTTAGCATTGCCGTGCTTTGGGGTGCTTTTTTTTGTGCCCAGGTGCTCGCACTCATCAGGAATGCAGTAATCTCTATTAGGGCACGTTGTACAGTCTCGCAATGTCCTCACCTCCTTTCACTAGGCACGTTTGGATAAACGTGTTATTCTATTTACACAAGGGTGTATGTCTTTGCAGTTATCGCACACTATACGGGGCTTGCCGGTTAGGTACGACCAATTTGTGTAAGGACTTTTAATCCTTTTATTACAGAAGGAGCATCGTTTATCGTTCATACTCTTTTAGCTCCTCAATCCAGTAGCCAGTGAGTAACCAAAGAGTGATACCTAGTAACCCCTGGCACATACCAGTCCACAAATCAATGCGGTCTATTTCGATAGAACCGACAGTTCCTATTACTAATACGGCTGCAATAATGCGAAGCACATAAACTACTTTCATCATGTCTACTCTCCTATTCGTGCCTGGCATCGTTTAGCAAGCCAAGCATTAAACGAATCAACGTGGATAAGGCGTTTACCTCCACGCTTACCGATTTTCATGGACGGGAAGTCAAAATCTTGCGCCCATTCTCGGATAACGGCTTGCGGTACGCTGGCAAGTTCTGCAGCTTCCGCTACTGTGATACACATCTTATTCATAGGTACCTCCTAGAATGCTAGAAGCACCAGGGATAACATCACGAATAAACTTATACCTGCGGACAAGCCGAGCGCTAAAATCCATAAACAACAACTAGCTAGTTCTAATAATTGTTTTTTATTCATAGCTACCTCCTATCTAATTTAGGGTTGTAGTAATCGGTTTCCCAAAAGTCATGACTTTCAGAATCATCGACACACAACGCATAGCAGATACCAACGACTGTTGACATTTGAACTGACTTACCTTTGATAGCTCGATTTAATGTATCCATCGAGATTTCAGCTTGTTTGATCAGCGCCGTCTTAGTCATGCCTAACTCGTTCATGCGCTCCGTAATGGATTCGCCGAACATTCTGATTACGAATTCTTTCATAACCCATCCTCCGTAACGGTTTAACCGTAATCAACTATAAAAAAATAATGTCGTCATACGTTACGCCAAATACTTCTTGTATCTTTTTTATGTGAGGAACATCAGGGTAAGAGCGTTTGCGCTCCCAATTTCCCCAAGTATCAACAGACACTCCAATCGCTTTAGAAGCCGTAAGTTGAGACCAGTTTTTTGAAGCCCTTAACATCTTTAATGTATACTTCATAAGCTACCTCCTTTCTCGATACTCACATCTTGTTTACAGTCATCATTCTACTACGGTTTATCCGTAATGTCCATAAACCAAACTTAAACTATTGTAAAATTTCCGTAAAATATTGATTTTATTACGAAAATATCGTAATATATAGGTGTATTAATTAATATATTCCATATTTTGAGAGGTTCTTATGAGTGATTTAGGCAACAAGGCTATTATGGCTGAGAATATTCAACGACTAATGGATAGTCGCGGAATTGATCGCAATAAAATATGCGCTGATTTAGGGTTAAAATATACTACGTTTACCGATTGGGTAAAGGGAAATACCTATCCTAGAATCGATAAAATTGAACTATTGGCAAACTATTTTGGCGTTCCTAAATCTGAACTAGTAGAGAAATATACAGACGGCTATTACACCGACCTTGAAGCAGCCGAATTTGCTGAATACCTACGCACACGTCCAGGAGCTCGTATGCTCTTCTCTGCCGCTAAAGATATTACTAAAGAGGAGATGGAAGAAACAGTCAAATACATAGAGTTCTTAAAATCTAAGCACAAATAATACACACAAGGGAGAGTGGTAGTATTGGTTATTAACCTTATCTATTGTGACTTACCAAATGCTAAAGCAGTTTCTGAGGAATCAGAAGATGTAGACACTCATAATATCTACATTAATAAAAATCTCCCCCATGAACGCATGAGGGAGGAGATAAAGCATGAGTTAAGTCATATTATTCGTGATGACTTTTATGTCGATCATCACGTCAATTTAGTCGAACGTATGGTTAGACTGTCTCAGGTTGAAGATGGAGACCTTAACGGAATTGACTTCTATCATCATATTATTTAACACAGGGAGATTTTAACATGAAAAAGACTTTATTAATTACCACTATGCTTGCCTTAGTTACAGTTACAGGATTCGCTAGAACTGAGGTATCTCATGACGAATTTAAGGCCTTAGACGGTCCAAAAGTACTAGTACATTACGATGACGGGAGCACGGAATTACTAGACGAACAGGAATATCTCGAACGTACTATCAGCATGACAAAAGAGCAGGCGGACGATTTACGCAAAGTCGACGAAGGTACTAAAAACGCACTGGCAAAATGGCAAGCTGATCATGAGATACACCAAACTTCTTCTGAAGAAGTGCAGCAAGAGCAGCCTAAAAAGAAAACACACTGGTATGACAATGTACTAGATTCTGTATTTTAGGTAAAAAAAAATAAGCCCTCACCGCAGTGAGGGCCACTAAAAACTACATACCTTAGAGGTATTTCATTTTTACTCCAATATCATTATATCACATAAAACCTCTAAGGCTTATTTCTTATACCCAAATTTAAGCAAAAGAGGTTATTTTTATGGCTAAAAAACGAACTGATGGACGCTACCAGGTATCAAAGCTGATAAACGGTAAGAGGAAATACTTTTACGGTACTACCAAAAAAGCTGCTATTGCCGAACGTGATGCTTACGTTGAGTCACTAGCACAATGTGCTAACTACGATAACACGATTACAATCGAGCGATGGTGTGAGTATTGGATCCGACTTAAAAAGGATACGGTTTCACAGAATACCCTATCCTCTTATCAATATATTATTAAAACCTATATTGTACCTTTCATAGGCTCGATACGATTAGTTGAGCTATCAGCATTAAACGTAAGGGCTTTAATAGATAGCATGGGCCACTTATCAGCACGGACTATCAGCTACACGCTAACCGTTCTTAGAGCTATCCTGAAACAGGCGGTCATGGATGAGATAATCTCTAAAAACGTGGCCACGCTAGTTAAGAAACCAAAACAAGAACGTAAGCGTGAAATGGTAACGTTATCTAAAGAAGAGGTTGAAACCTTCCTTGAGCAAATCGATGATGTCGAATGGCACGCATTATTTAAGCTAGCATTTACTACAGGTTTACGTCGTAGCGAGATACTCGGTTTAACCTGGGATGATGTCAATCTCAAACAAAGGACATTAACCGTCAACCAGACTGTTTTACGTATCGATGAAGTTACGACTATTTCTAAAACAACTAAAAACAGCTCGTCTAGGCGTTCTATCTCACTCGACGATAAAACTATCGCAGAGCTCCTAAAACTTCGCACATGCGTCGATAAGCGAAGACTAAAAGCAACGAACTGGAGAAATAACAATCTCGTGTTCCCTGGTAAGTTCGGAAACCCTCGTGATCCGGCTAAGGTTTCTCTAAAATGTAAAAAGTTGGCCACCGCAATCGGTAGGCCGGACTTTACGATGCACGATACTCGTCATACACATGCCACCCTATTATTAGAAGCAGGCGTAAACTTTAAAGTCGTACAAATGAGACTCGGTCATTCCTCGTACCAACAAACGATGGATACCTACTCTCACGTTACCCCAATCATGGAAGCCGATGTAGTAGAAAAGATTTCAAACATATTCTAATTGATGTCAAAATGATGTCAAAAGGTACCCTGATAAAAATGATGTCAAAAGAAAAACCCGCACTACTGTGCGGGTTTATTTGGTGGACCACCAGGGGTTCGAACCCTGGGCACCCTGATTAAGAGTCAGGTGCTCTGCCAGCTGAGCTAGTGGTCCACAACAATATAGCTATTATATACTTATTGTTTCGAAATGTAAACCCTTATAGGAGGAAAGTTTAAAAAATATGTAAAAATT
>OIEV01000324.1_pt1 | contig 42146 bp, 30 predicted proteins | sample 1581881 | NCBI WGS metagenome assembly OIEV01 (sample SAMN03279760, study PRJEB24777) | human gut metagenome | isolation source: fecal sample PR121 from 1 month old male Malay infant, vaginally delivered... | place: Singapore | collected 2005-09-16 | reverse complement strand
CTGAAGCTGATACAAAATAGATTAAAGAGGCTCGTTTTTTCATGAAGACAAGCTACTTTTTTATGGAAAACAACTTGAAAAGTTTCTTCAGACCCGGGTGGAAGGGCATGGGAGATCCGGGTGTGGAAGAGGTGGAGACCCGGATCTTCGTGAAACCGGAACGGGGATGTGGAGCTGTTTATCTGCCTTGTTTGAGGAGATTTTATGCACTGTTTCTGATTATAATCCAGTGGAATACCTGCTTTTTTGACCACGGTTTTGGTGAGGTTGCCCTAACGAAGTTGCGGTAAGTTTCCGTTATTCTAACAAAAATATTATATTTGCGACCATACAGCACAATTATGCAGGAAGATGAAAGCAAAATAAAATGGAGTCAGTTCCTAGCCGGCGATAATGAGGCTTATTGCTGGATATACAAAGTCTACATACAAATGCTGTTCCGTTACGGACACAGCTTTACCTCCGATACGGAACTTATAAAAGATTGCATCCAGGATGTTTTTACCGGATTATACAAAAACAGGAAACAACTGATCACACCTAAAAATATAAAAGTCTACTTGCTTGTCTCCCTTAAGAATAGCCTGATCAATGCACTTTACCGAGAAGACCGCTACACATCTTACAATCATGAAACTGTTTCCTTTACCCTCGGACTGACGGTCGAAGAACAATATGTCACGGACGAACTGTACACCAACCAACAAAGGAAGATACAGGAAATTCTGAATGTACTGACTCCACGCCAAAAAGAGATCATTTACTATCGCTATATACAAGAACTTAGCTTCGATGAAATCTGCATCATGATGGACATGAATTATCAGTCCGCACAAAACCTTATCCAGCGCTCCCTAAAGAAGATACGCGACCTATACGGGCCAGCGGAAGTATTCCTCCTGCTCCTATCCATTTCCGTCCAATAAGAAAAATAAAAAAAGTTTACTTCCGGTGAGTATAAAATGGAAGCGACCTTGTCCTTTATTATAGAATGCTCATCGGAAAAATGGATAAAGACTATACAACATACAGTGCAGACCAACTGCTGAACGACGACTTTTTCATTCAGTCGGAATTACACCCGACTGAAAAAAGCCGGGCTTTTTGGAGCGATCTTCAGATAAAAAGTGCCACATTATCCCAAGAGATCGAAAATGCCCGTCTCTTCCTACACACTATTAAAATAGACAGAAATTGTTCATCCTTGGCTGCCAAGGATGAACATGCGTTATGGCAACGCATCGAATTAAAAAATAAAGAAACAGAGAGAAAAGCGAAGCGTAAACAATTCATCCGTCTTGCTATCAGCACGGTAGCCTCTCTTCTTTTGTTATCAGCAATCGGCTGGTATGCCACCCTGCGGCCGAAAGATGCCGAAACAGACTATCTGGCAATCATCCAAGCCAATCCGGCACCAGACAGTACAAATGAAAAAGTGCAACTGGTCCTTTCCAACAACGAGAAGCTGACCATTGACGGGACGGAAACCCAACTCGAATATAAAAAGGAAGGAAAGGTAAATGTCAACTCCAAACAAGTGGACCTCAGTCCAAAAGGCAATCCGGCACAGGCACAGGAATTTAACCAACTGATCGTACCTGTCGGCCGGCGTTCGTCCATCACATTCGCCGATGGGACCCGGCTCTGGGTAAACTCCGGCTCGAAAGTCGTATATCCAGTCAAATTCGCAAAAGAGAAAAGAGAAATATTCGTAGAAGGAGAAATATACCTGCACGTCAGCCGGGATGAACAAAAACCTTTCATCGTCAAAACACATCAGATGGATATAAAGGTATTAGGAACACAATTCAATGTCACGGCCTATGAAAACGAAGCGAATATGCAGGTGGTCCTAGTCAGTGGAAAAGTTGAAGTAAACCTCGACAAATGCAAGAATGTCCTGGCTCCTAACCAGATGTTTTCCTACGACAGCAAAATACATAAAGGGAAAATCACAACAGTCGATACCGACGATTATGTGGCTTGGAAAGACGGATATTACCAGTTCCACCAACAGCCGCTCAAAGAAATCGTGAAAAAGCTTTCCCGCTATTACGGAGTCCGTATCTATTGCAAAGAGCCGGCCGACAAATTGTCCTGCAGCGGAAAACTAGACCTGAAAGAGAGTCTGGACGAAATGATGAAGGCCTTGAAAGAAGCGGCCCCGATTCAAATAGAAAACAAATATGAGAGTATAGAAATAAAAGTCAAACATTAAAAACCATACAGTATGGATCCTTAAATCACAACGACACAGGAAGGGAACACACTTCCTTCCCACACAAAGATGAGAACTATAAAAACTCTTTACCAACTTAAATCATTACAAGCGATATGAAAAATAACACAAGGTTTAGTATTTGTCTACTTTTTTTGTGGATGAGTATGAATTTCTGCCTAGCAGCAGAGACATACTCGCAAGAGACATTCTTCACCATCGAATCGAACAACCTCACGGTGAAAGAAGTATTTAATAAAATCGAGAAAGAGAGCGAATATATCTTTTTCTATCTGGACAACTCAGTCGACCTGAACCGAAAAGTATCCGTCAAAGCACGGAAAGAACAGGTAAGCAAGATTCTCGATCAGATATTCGAAGGAACCGACACACATTATTACATCTCCGACCGACAGATCATCATCTCGAAAGACGAAAAAGCCGCTCCGGTCAGTTTACAACAAAAAGGACAAACCATCACCGGTATCGTAAAAGATGCGACAGGCGAACCGGTCATCGGAGCCAATATCGTAGAAAAAGGAACGACCAACGGTACGATTACCGACATGAACGGACAGTTCACCCTCACCGTTAATCCGAAAGCCGTGCTGCAAATTTCCTATATCGGTTTCAACACGCTGGATATGCCGGTGGGAAACAAATCATCGCTGACGATCAAACTAACGGAAGACACAAAAGCGTTGGATGAAGTGGTCGTCGTAGGCTACGGTGTGATGCGTAAAAGCGACTTGACGGGTTCCGTCGGCTCCGTAAAGTCGGACGTAATCCAGAAACAGGCGATTTCATCTTTCGACCAGGGCTTACAAGGCAAAGTGGCCGGTGTGCAGGTTATGGCAACTTCCGGTTCTCCGGGCGGTGTTGTCGATATTCGCATTCGTGGCGGCAACTCATTGACTTCAGGTAACCAGCCTTTATACGTAATCGACGGTTATCCTGTTACGGCAGGCGGTTCGGCCGGTGGTTCCGGTGCCGGACAGAACCCGCTGGCGACTTTGAACCCTGGCGATATCGAAAGCATGGAAATCCTGAAAGACGCTTCCGCCACTTCCATCTATGGTTCACGTGGAGCCAATGGCGTTATCCTGATCACGACCAAAAGGGGTAAACAGGGGAAAACGACGGTTACTTATGACGGTTATGTCGGTTTTCAGCATGTTGCCAAGAAACTGGATATGATGAACGCTACAGAATGGGCTGAAATGGTAAACGAGGGAGCTGAAACCGATGGTCGTCCCATTTATTACTCAAATACATCTTCTGACCCTTTGTATCCTGCAATGAGTCAATTGGGCGAAGGGACAGATTGGCAAGATCAAATTTTCCGTACTGCTCCTATACATAGCCACAATGTTTCAGTAAACGGAGGAAGCGAAAACACAAAATTTGCTGTCGTTGCAAGTTACTTTGGACAAGAAGGTGTTGTTAAAAATCAAGATTTCAACCGTGTATCCTTGCGAAACAACATCGATACGAAAATCTCTAAAGTTGTCGACCTGTCCACCAGCCTTACGATCAGCCGTGTTTTTGCCAATACCGGGCGTGAAAACGGAGATGGAGGAGGAAACACTTCCATCATCAATGCATCACTCGTCATGCCGCCTACAGTTCCGATATACGATCCGACAACTGGAGAATACGTCCGTTTAAACTATCTGCCAGGATCTTCTACCGTTCCGAATCCGGTTCCCTACGTTAAACATCTTCAAGATAAAGGGACCATCGATCGTATATTGGCTTCTGCCGACCTGACATTCCACATCATCGACGGACTGACACTAAAAGTCAGTGGAGGAGCAGATATGTCAAACGCGTCACGTGAAGTGTACGAACCGAAAGAGACGTACAGAGGCTACAATGCTAATGGCATTGCAGAACAACAAAGCCGTAGAAGTAGTTCCTATTCAAATGAAAACGTATTGACTTATATCAAAAAAATCGGCCAACACTCTCTGAATGTCATGGTCGGTTCTTCTCTGTTGTACGAAGAAAACAAGACCGGTTCTATGACTGCACGTGATTTTATCAGTGACGTATACGGATATAACAATTTAGATGCCGGTGCACAATGGGACAAACCAAATACCGGAAGGAGTAAAAGCACATTATTATCTGGTTTCGGCCGTATCAATTATGTCCTAATGGACAAATATCTTTTCACTGTAACAGGACGAGCCGATGGAAGCTCCAAATTTGGTGCAAATAACAAATGGGCATTCTTCCCCTCATTCGCCGCTGCATGGCGTATCAATCAAGAAAAATTCATGAAAAATATTGATTGGATCAGCAATTTGAAAATCAGAGGTAGTTGGGGTGTGACAGGTAACCAAAATATTCCGGCTTATTCGTCTCCCGAAAAGATGAATACATATACATACCCAATCGGAGGGGTAACTAGTGTTGGTATCGGTGCCGGTAACATGCCAAATCCTGATTTGAAATGGGAAACCACTGCCATCACCGATATCGGGATCGACTTGGGAGTATTCAACAATCGCATCAATTTCACAGCAGACTATTACTATAAAAAGACAACCGATCTGTTATGGAACATTTCCGTTCCATTGACAACTGGTTTCGGTACTGTTTTGAAAAATATTGGCAGTTTGCAAAACAAAGGTCTTGAACTAAGTCTATCAGCCGATGTTCTGACAGGTCCATTCAAATGGAACACCATGCTTAACTGGTCAACCAACAAAAATAAAGTGCTGGAAATCCCCGGATATATCCCGACCCAGCAAGGTACGATCTCCGGACACCTGAAAGTAAACGGTAGCTGGCTTGAGCCAGGATTACCAGTCGGTGTATGGAACTTGTTGAAAACAAACGGTGTGATGCGTACGGAAAAAGAATGGCAAGACGCTGCTCGTGTTGCAGATTCCAACTTCGACAAAATAGGAGATATGAGTTTTGTGGATAAGAATGGAGATGGCAAAATCAGTTTTGGAGAAGACCGTCAGATCGTTGGCGACCCGAATCCGGATTTCATCTTTGGTTGGACCAACAATTTCTCTTATAAGAATTTTGATTTATCTGTTTATATCAATGGTTCCGTCGGTAATGACATTTATAATGTATTACGTGCCGAAACAAATATCGTCAGTGCATGGGGTAATCAGCGGGCAGAAGTGAAGGACCGTTGGACTGTCAACAACCCGAACGGTAAATACCCGCGTGCTCACGTGTTAGTAAACCAAAACTTGTTACAGTCCGACTATCTGATTGAGGACGGTTCCTTTTTACGCATACAAAATGTCACTTTAGGTTACACATTCCCCAAAGTTTCATTCCTTCGTTCTTTACGTATTTATGCAACCGCACAGAATTTACTGACTATCACCGGCTACTCCGGGTACAATCCAGAAGTAAATAGTCAAGGACAAAGCAATCTTCAGTTAGGTGTGGATTACAATGCCTACCCGACTGCTCGCTCTTTCATTCTTGGTGTAAACATTGGTTTTTAATCATTTAAAACGAATTGAATATGAAACTACATAAATATATAATCGGATTAGCATTACTGGTGTCCTCTTCCTCTTGCAACTTTCTGGATGAAGAAGCATATGAATTCATCACACCCGACAATTTCTACAAAACGGAAGCCGATGCAAATGCTGCACTGACAGCTGTCTACAATACATTTGCCGATGAAAAAAGCTATAGGCGTTATATTTGGATGGGAGCTGATTTTCCCGGCGAAGCGGCCAATGCCAATGCAAGCGCTCCTTCGCGTGTAGAAATGGACAATTTAACTTGGACACCGACCACTGATTTTTGTAAAAACATTTGGCAAATCTCCTATTCTGCCATTCGGCGTGCAAACAATTTATTACTGAACATCGATAATATCACATTCAAATCAGAAGAGGTAAGAAAGCAGATTGTCGGACAAACAAAATTCTTACGCGCTTTAGCTTATTTTGATCTGATACGCTTTTATGACCATATTGTTGTCATCCGAGAAACCGACAACTTAAATGATGAAGCTCCTTCCAACCAAGGAACAGATGACGCAGCCTGGGCTTTAATTGAAGAAGACTTATTGTATGCAGGTTCTGCTCTACCGATAAAATGGGAAGATTCGAATGCCGGACGTGCAACAAAAGGTGCAGCAATGGCTATGTTGGCAAAAGTCTACCTGACACAAGCCGGATGGCCTTGGAACAAAAGCGGTTTTTGGGAAAAGGCAGCTTCTCAAACAACTGATATTATTAATAATGAAGGGACTTTTGGTTATGGATTGGAAGAAAATTTCCGACGAATTTTCGACGTGACAAACGAACATGGAAAAGAGTATATTTTTGATATCGAATTCCAAACAAACATCAATGGAAACGACTCACCTGCCATAACTGGAATGCGTGGTTATAACATAAAAAAAACGGACGGATGGTCTTCATTCATTTCTACCCCGGAATTTTATAAATCATATGAAGTGGAAGACAAACGAATCTCCACTACGTTTGTTACAGAATTTACCGATATAAATAATGGCAAACAATATGTTTATGACCCGGATAATATAGCAGAACCCTCTTTTCCTCTTTGCCACTTTGCTAAATATCTTGATCCGAACGACAATCAATCAACTTCGGCCGGAGACTATAGTTGCAACAGAAAAATCATACGCTACGCAGATGTTTTGTTAATGCAGTCCGAAGCCTATTGCGAAATGAATCGCATCGGAGATGCACTGACAGGTATCAATCGGGTACGGGCAAGAGCCGGACTCAATCCGATCCCTTCATCCATTTCACAGACAGATTTGCGGAAAGCAATCATACAGGAACGTACTTGGGAGTTCGCAGCCGAAGGACATTCCTTATTCGACATGAAACGGCAGCATTGCATGGCAGAGCGCTTGGGCAGAGCTGTAGATGATAAATATTATTCATTACCTTTGCCTCAGGACGAAACGGATAAAAATCCGAATCTGAAACAGCATCCGCTGTGGTAATTCGATAATTGATGATTTATCTGTTACTTTTGGGTCAAGCCAAAAGTAACGGATAAATCATCAATTACCATCCCTATTTTTTAGATAACCTTTTAATTCTTACTATATAATGAAATGTTTTTATTCTTTTTTATTTTTATTAGGTAGCCTGTTAGCAAGCGGGCAGACCACTGATGTAAAATACCTGTCAGGACAAGGCTCGGACGATGCGGTCGAATGGGACTTCTTCTGTACCGGTGGCAGGAAAAGCGGGGAATGGAATAAGATCAAGGTTCCCTCCTGCTGGGAAATGGAAGGATACGGAACCTTCAATTACGGACATGACAAGCCGAAAGCCGACGAATCCGGATTGTATAAAACGACATTCGAAGTACCGGCGACATGGAAAGGCAAACGTATATTTATCGTTTTCGAAGGTTCCATGACCGATACGGAGATTAAGGTAAACGGAAAACAGGCAGGTACTCCCCATCAGGGAGCTTTCTACCGATTCAAGCGAGAGATAACCAAACTGGTCCATATGAACAAGGAAAACCTTTTGGAAGTCAAAGTGAACAAAATGTCATCCAATACCAGTATCAACGAAGCAGAACGGCAATGTGATTTTTGGGTATTCGGAGGCATATTCCGTCCGGTTTACCTCGAAGCTGTTCCTAACAACTTCATCGAATATACGGCGATCGATGCCCGGCAACATGGCGAACTGAACGCAGATATATTTATAGACAAGAAACTTTCCGACATAAAAGCAGAAATAGAGATCAAAGATGTCCAGAACCAGACGATAGGGAAAATCACATCTGCTCCCATAAACGAAAAAACAGGCAAAATATCCCTCTCTGGCAAGATCGACAATATCAAACCCTGGTCAGCCGAAGACCCACAACTGTACACCGCCATAATCACCCTTCGCCAGAAAGACAAGATACTGCATACCGTAACCGACCGGATCGGGTTCCGCACAGTCGAAGTGAAACCGAAAGACGGTGTCTATATCAACGGTGTGAAAATGCGCTTTAAAGGGGTGAACCGCCACTCTCACTGGCCCACTACGGGACGAACGACGAACAAGCAGCTTAGTATTAACGACGTCAAGCTGATGAAAGAAATGAACATGAATGCAGTCCGCATGTCACACTATCCACCTGACAAACATTTCCTGGAAGTTTGCGACTCTCTGGGGATGTATGTGATCGACGAACTGTGCGCCTGGCAATATCCTCCTTATGATACGAAAGTCGGGACCATTCTAGTTGGGGAAATGCTGAAACGGGATCTCAACCGTCCGTCTATCATTTTTTGGGCAAACGGGAATGAGGGAGGCTTCAATTTTGACCTCGACCCGCTATTTCCACAATATGACCCGCAAAAACGAGCTGTCCTGCATCCCTGGGCGTTATCGGGAAATATCAATACAGTACATTACATCAAATATAATTCTGGAATCGGCAATATGTTCCACGGAAGGGATATCTTCATGCCGACAGAAATCCTGCACGGATTATACGACGGTGGACACGGAGCCGGACTCGACGACTACTGGGACCTGATGCTTTCCAATCCGCTTTCAGCCGGAATGTTCCTTTGGGACTTTACGGACCAGGCAGTTGTTCGCGAAGATAAAAACGGATTCTACGATACCGACAAGGATCACGGAGCCGATGGCATAGTAGGACCATATCGAGAAAAAGAAGGCAGCTTCTTTACAATCAAAGAAATATGGTCGCCTATCCATCTGCCGGAACACTATCTTACACCGGGATGGGATGGTCGTTTCGAAATAGAAAACAGATATGCGTTCACAAATGCGAACGCTTGTAACTACACATACCGGCTGGCTAAAATCAACTCGCTTGCGCAAAAGACCATACAATCGGTTTCCGGCAAGATCGCTTCCCCTGATATCCGTCCGGGAGAAAGAGGGTATTTGCAACTTGAACTTCCCTCCGGCTGGCAGGAATACGACTTTCTATATGTTACGGTAAAAGACCGTTACAACCAAGAGTTATTTACCTGGAGCTACGAGATCGGCACACCCGACCGTCTTGCCAACCGTCTGCTGCCACAGGAAGGTAGCACACCGGCTGTAAAAGAAAGCATCGATAACTGGTATTTTTCGGCTGCCGGTACGGAAGTAACGTTCGACAAACAAAACGGCCTGCTCCGGTCAGTCACTTCCGGAGGTAAAGCAATCCCGTTGAACAATGGGCCGGTACTGATATCCAATCAAGATATTATTTGTAAATCAGTAGAATATAAGCAAGTGGAAGGAAATCCTCAACTGATTGCCACTTATACGTCCCGAAACGGAAAAAATACAGTCTACACATTCACTTGGACCATGCTCCCTTCCGGCATCGTAGAACTGGACTACAATTACCGCCCCCAGGACATGGTCAAGATGGCGGGTATCACGTTCGATTTCCCAGAAAAAGAGATCGCCGGAGCCACTTTGCTCGCCAACGGACCATACCGTGTATACAACAACCGGATGAAAGGCGGTTCGCTGAATATCTGGGAAAAGAAGTATAACAACACTATCACTGGTGAAAGTTGGGACTATCCGGAATTCAAAGGATACTATTCTTTATTCTACGGGATGAAGCTCGATTGCCCCACTCCATTCGAAGTTTACAGCGGAAAAGAAGATGTCACCTTGCATCTCTTTACCCCAGCCGTACAAGAACAATACGATCCGAAACGCAACCACACGATTGTCGACTATCCAAAAGGAAACCTCTCTTTCATGAATGCAATTCCGGCTGTCGGAACCAAATTCGGAAAAGCGGAAGATTTCGGTCCTCAATCTCAACCGCATCGTGCCAGAGGAAACGGACCGGAAAATAATGTCAGTGGAAAATTGTATTTCCGCTTCTGATAGAAGCAAAAACAATTGGAATAAATTAACAGTTATATTCGGAATAGCCCAGAATAACTGTTAATTTTTTTTGTTTAATAATAACTTTATCTATATTTGCAGAATATTGAATGAAATCAGAGATCGTGAATAAACAGCATCTAATAAATATAAACCTAAATCAGTTATCCAATGGGACCATGAAGTCAAAGAACCTTTGCATATAGAGAATAACCACGGCTATTCTTAATATTTATACAGTTAACTTATTGAGTAGTAACTTAAATCACCATGTAAACATGAAAAATAACAAAATGGCAATAATTTGCCTGCTTTCTCTTTTGCCCAGCATCAGTGTTCTGGCAAATGAGAATTACATCACGGACCCTGCAACGAGCCTGCGGGGAAAATCGGACTCGGCAGTTCCTACACGTTTGCAACAAAACGGAAAGACCATCACAGGAATCGTACAAGACGCACTCGGCCCTATAGCCGGTGCCAACATTATCGTAAAAGGAACGACAAACGGGAACATTACGGACATGGATGGTAAATTCACGCTTGAGAATGTGCCCGCAAACGCTACTCTCGTTATCTCCTACATCGGATTTACTCCACAAGAAATACGCGTAGGGAATCAGACCACCTTTAATATTACTCTCCAGGAAGACTCCGAAGCACTGGACGAAGTTGTAGTAGTCGGCTACGGTGTCATGAAGAAAAAAGACTTGACAGGAGCCGTTTCACAATTGAGCAGCAGTTCGATGAAAGACCTCAAAGTGTCGCATCCGACAGAAGCTATGGCCGGAAAACTGGCCGGTGTACAGGTACAACAAGTCGGAGGGCAACCGGGACAAGCGGCCACAATCCGTGTGCGCGGGTCCGGCTCCATCACGGCATCCAGCGCCCCGTTGTATGTTGTCGACGGATATCCGCTGGGAGAACAAAACTTGAATGCGATCAACCCGAATGATATCGAATCTATCGAAGTATTGTAAGATGCTTCGGCAGCCGCTATCTACGGTTCGCGTGCAGCCAACGGTGTCGTATTGGTCACAACCAAGTCGGGAAAGACCGGCAAGGTCAGTGTAAGCTTGGATATCTATGCAGGTTTCCAGAACGTAACAAAGAAGATGGACCTGATGAACGCGCAGGAATTTGTCGAATTCAGCCGGGAAGCCTTCAATAACAACTACATCAGCAAGGTTCCTGGAGCATCCGCTAGCGATCCGCTGAGTATGCGTCCGTCCGGAAACCGTTATCGTTACCCGGCTATCTACGACGATGCCGCCTATATTGCCTCTTTAGGTGCCGGTACGGATTGGCAAGACGAAATTTTCCGCACTTCCCCCGTACAAAACTACCAGTTGACAGTAACTGGTGGCGATGAAAAGACTAAATATATGTTCTCTGCCGGCTATTTCAACCAGCAAGGTGTCGTTATCAACAGTGATTATGAACGATTCTCGGCAAGAGCCAAAATCGACAGCGAACTGAACAGTTGGTTGAAGCTGGGTGTCAATCTGGCTCCGACTTACATGAACGCGAACAAGACAACCCAAGGCCACTGGGCAAGTGACGGTGTCATCAATGCAGCTTTAGCGACATCTCCCGTAGTACCTGTATACAATGAAGACGGTACATGGGCTTCACAGTCCATGTACGCCGTCGCTAGCGACGGATTGACCGGTGTACCGAATGCTGTGGCCTTGACACATATCCACAACTACGACACAGATCTCCGCCTGTTCAGCAACGGTTATATCGAACTTTCCTTGTTGAAAAACCTGAAACTGAAATCTACCATCGGTGCCGATATCCGCGAATACAGAGGCGAATACTTCCGTCCGGCAACCATTCCTAATAACGGTAACGTGGCTCCTCTCCCTTCAACGGAAAGAAAAGCGACAGAGAAGTCAACCGAAGTTATCAACTGGCTGAACGAAAATACGATTACTTATTTCGAATCGTGGGGTAAGCACGAACTCGACGCTGTTGCCGGTGTCACTGCACAGAAAAACATCTACCGCTACACAGAGGCTACGGGTTCCGATTTCCCGAATGATAAAATACAGACACTCAACAATGCAACAGTAAAAAGCAGCAAGTCAGAACGCAAGACCTGGACATTACTCTCCTATCTGGCACGTGTCAACTATCGTTATAACAACAAATACTACCTGACCGCATCCATCCGTGCGGACGGTTCTTCCCGTTTCGGCAAAAACAACCGCTACGGTTATTTTCCTTCCGGATCAGTAGCATGGCGTCTGTCTCAGGAAGACTTTCTGAAAGATGTAAAATGGTTGTCGGACATGAAGATCCGCGCAAGCTACGGTATCACAGGTAACAATAATATCGGTGATTATGCGTCGATCGGTATCATGGAAAATGCTAACTATGTATTGGGAACGGGTACGGGTAATATCGTAAACGGTGCAGCCCAAAAGAGCTTCTCCAACGCTGACCTGACTTGGGAAAAGACACGCCAGACTGATCTCGGTTTCGAAATCTCCGTTTTGGACAGCCGTCTGTCTTTGTCTCTGGACCTATACTACCGTAAGACTACCGACCTGTTGATGGATGTAGATATTCCGACAATCACCGGATTCGAAAAGGCTATGCAGAATATCGGAAAAATGCGTAACAAAGGTCTTGAAATCACCCTTAGCGGTACTCCGTTCAGAGGCAAAGACTTTACTTGGGATGCAACCGGGAATATTTCTGTCAACCGTAACAAAGTATTGGCTTTAGGACCGACAGGAGATCCGATCTTCAGCGACGGCGGTGCCGGAACAACCCACGTCACAATGGTAGGCCAACCGATCGGTGCTTTCTACGGGTATAAAATGCTGGGAATCTTCAAAACGAAAGAAGAACTGGATTCATATCCTCATCTGGCCGACACGCAAGTGGGTGACGTCATGTTCGAAGACGTCAACGGAGATCATAAAATCGATGCCGACGACCGCACAATCATCGGTAACAATATGCCAGACTTTACCTGGGGTATGACACACTCCTTCACCTTCAAGAACTTCGATGCCAGTATATCCCTACAGGGGGTTGTCGGAAATGAAGTACTACACTTGGGTAGACGCTTCTACACACAGGGCGAAGGAAACCAGAATCAGCTGAAAGAGATGATGGGACGCTGGCAATCAGAATCAAACCCGGGTAACGGATGGATTCCGAGAGCCAACTCACAGCCGACCGGGCAGAACAATGCCATTTCCTCACGCTGGGTAGAGGACGGTTCTTTCCTCCGTGTAAACAACCTGACTGTCGGTTATACGCTGCCTGAAGCATTCACCAAGAAATGCAGCATCCAACGTGCCCGCGTATATGTTTCCACACAAAATCTGCTGACGATCACAAGTTATAGCGGCTACAACCCGGAAACAAGTTTCAAGGAAGACAACGTGACGGCTCCCGGTACCGACTACGGTATGTACCCGCTGTATCGCACCTGTACTTTCGGTATTAACGTAACCTTTTAAATAGCAGACAAATTATGAAACTAAAATATAATCTGATCGCAATAGCCCTTCTGGGATTTAGCTTCTCATCCTGCAGTGACTTCCTGGAACAGAATCCGCAAACGGATTTAAGTGAAAACGATTTCTACAAAACGGCCGACGACATCCTCTCGGCAGTAAACGGAGTCTACTCTTCTCTACAGGAAGGTGACATATACGGTAACTGGTATGTTTTCGGAGAAATCCCCTCCGACAATACCCGCAACCAACTCTCCGGTTCAGTAACCACTCAGAATGAGTTCGACCAGTTCTACATCGACACGCAGAACAGTATGATCGCCAATTTCTGGAAAGCAGCCTACAAAGTTATCAACCGTACCAATACGGTCTTAGGACGTATCGACGGAATCGAAATCAATACTGAATTGGCAAACCGGTATAAACTGGAATGCAAGTTTATCCGTGCCTTGATGTATTTTAACCTAGTACGCGTCTACGGTGATGTACCATTGGTACTGAAAGAGATCAGCATCTCGGAATCTTACGACATCCTGCGTGAACCAAAAGAAAATGTTTACAACCAAATCATCGCCGACCTGAAAGAGGCACAAGATCTCCCTGTTTCCTATTCGACAGCCGAAGACGGGCGTGCAACCCAAGGAGCAGCCAAAGCATTATTGGCAAACGTCTACATGACTTTGCACAAATATGCAGAAGCGGAAACTATCTTGGCTGAAATCATCAACAGCGGACGGTACAGTTTGTTGGAAAATACGCCGGGCAGCCTGAACATCGACGGCTACAAAAATGTGTTCAGCCCAGTTAACCACAACAGCAAGGAAGGCATTTTCGAAATCCAGTTCCTGAAAGGCGGCTATGGCGAAGGTTCCAACTATGCCAATAACTTCGCACCTGAAAACTCAGGAACGAATGTGGTGGCAGTCGGTGGTACAGGTGGTAATAATATCCCGGAAATGGACATCTACAATGCTTATGAAGAAGGCGACCTTCGCCGTGATTTCTCCATGTCCCTCGGATATTACGATAACCGCAAAAACAACGAATGGGTGGAATCCCGCTATGTCTGCAAGTTCATGGATGTTCCTTATCAGAACAATGATGCCAGCAACAACTATCCGGTAATCCGCTATGCCGATGTGATCCTGATGTATGCCGAAGCATTGAACCAGAACGGAAAGACGGCAGAAGCCTGCAAATATCTGAATATGACACGCCGGCGTGGTTTCGGTTATCAGACGACAGAGACCAGCCCGGTCGACCTGCAGACAACCGACAAGGCCCAGTTCGCCCTGATGGTAGAACAGGAACGCCGCGTGGAACTGGCATTCGAAAATCATCGCTGGTTCGACTTAATCCGCACCGGACGTGCTGTTGAAGTGATGAGAAGTAAAGGATTCTCCCTAAACGAAACAAACCTTATCTGCCCGATTCCGCAAAAGCAGATCGATGTCAATCCGAAACTGACACAGAACGACTATAGAATCGAATCCCGAAATTAATCGAAAAGAAAGTGTATCAAAATCCCCTTGTTCCCGCGCTTGATATAATGCGATCCCGCGTCAAGCGCGGGAACAAAGGATAGTTTTGATACACTTTTCTGCTTTTTTTCTATCTTTACAGCATACCTAAAATAATATAACATGAAGAGCTGGACAATTTTATTAAGTACGTTGTGTTTATTCTCATGCAACCAACAGGAAAATAAATTTGAAAAATATGTAGACCCGCTGATCGGTACAGATATCCGCATCGTACAAGGAAAAGACAAGAACTCGACGGAAGAACGCGGACAAATCATGCCGGCAGTCGGGGTTCCACACGGTATGACCAACTGGGTGGCACAGACACAGGCGACCGAACAGAAATGTCATCCTCCCTACTATTATTTCCAGGATGCAATCCAAGGATTCCGGGCCAGCCACTGGATGAACGGCTCCTGTACACAAGACTACGGCAGCGTCACAATTATGCCGCTCAGCAACAAGCTCGAAATAGACCCGGTCAAACGCGCCTCCACTTTCGACCACACTCAGGAAACAGCAACTCCCTCCTATTATTCGGTCGACTTGAACGACTATGACATCCATGCCGAATTGACCGGACTCTCCCGTGCAGGCATCATGCAATTCTGCTTCGAACAGGATGGCGACCACTATATCGTGATCGAACCCAATAGTGATGAAGGTGTCGCCTTCGTCGAAATCAATCCGGAGAAAAAAGAAATTACCGGTTACAACCCCGTACACCGCATCTACCAAGGATACGGTAAGGAAGCCGGATTCAGCGGACATTTCGTGATTCAGCTGAATGAAGAGATTGCCGACTATGGCGTTTGGGACAGCACCACGATCATCCCCGGACGAAAATCGGCAAAAGGACAAAAACATGCTGTCGGAGCTTGGATCAAGCTGGCTTCCGATAAGCCGGGGAAAATACTGGTCAAAGTTGCCACTTCCTTTACGAGCATCGACAATGCCCGCAAAAACTTGGCTGCCGAAATTCCGGGATGGAACTTCAACGAAGTGCGACAGGCATCCTCCGACATCTGGAACCAGGCATTGGGGCAAATCGCAGTAAAAGGAAACAACGAAAAAGAAAAGGTCAAATTCTATTCAGCTCTCTACAACGCACACTTCCTGCCCCGCACGTTCAGCGACGTGGACGGCTCCTATCCGAGATTCGACGGTGACGGACAGATTATGAAGATGGACCACGGAACCTACTATTGCGACTTCTCGCAATGGGATACCTACCGTGCCGTCCACCCTCTATTCTCCATCCTCACCCCTTCCCGCAACGGGGATATGGCACATTCGCTCGTGTTAAAAGGACAGCAAGGCGGTTGGTTGCCCATCTTCCCGTCCTGGAATAGCTACACGGCTGCCATGATCGGTGACCACTGCATCGCCATGATCGGAGACGCCATCGTCAAAGACACTCCGGGTTTTGACTATGAAGAAGCTTACACGCTGATGCGCAAAAACGCTTTCGAGGCCAATCCGGACTCCGCCAGCTATCGCGACGGGAAAGGCCGACGGGCAATAGAGTCTTACCTGAAATACAATTACGTGCCGTTAGAGGATCAAGTAACGGAAGCATTCCACCGTCGTGAACAAGTATCCCGCACACTGGAATATGCCTATGATGATTTTGTCCTTGCACAGGTTGCCAAGAAGTTAGGCAAGACAGACGATTATAAAGCACTCATCAAACGGGCGGAAAACTACCGGAACGTAATCGACCCCGAAACAGGCTATGCCCGTGGACGCCATGCCGATGGAACCTGGATCGAGCCGTTCGATCCGTTTGCCTCCACTTCGTTCATCTGTGAAGGGACTCCTTACCACTACACCTGGTATGCTCCCCAGGACATAGCCGGACTGATCCGGCACATGGGCGGAAAAGAACGTTTCATCAACCGTCTGGACAACTTCTTCGAAGGAAACTATTACTGGCATGGCAACGAGCCGGGACACCACATCGCCTATCTTTTCGCTTATGCCGGTGAACCTTGGAAAACACAAAAATGGGTACATGATATCATCAACCGCGAGTATTTCACGACTCCCGACGGACTATCCGGCAACGACGATGCCGGGCAGATGTCATCCTGGCTGGTCTTCAGCATGGTCGGCTTCTATCCGGTCTGTCCGGGCATGCCCTACTACGTGATCGGCAGCCCGTCATTCGAAGAGAGCGTTATCACACTTGAAAACGGCAAGAAGTTCACGATCGAAGCCCCAGGAGCATCGGACAAGAATATCTACATCCAGTCCGCTACCCTCAACGGACAGCCGTACGACAAGAGCTATATCCTCCATACAGACATTATGAACGGAGGCAAACTCTCGTTCGTCATGGGAGATAGCCCCAATAAAGAATGGGCTTCTTCCGCCGGATCGCTTCCACCTTCAATGGGGTTATAAAGAACGACGCATAAAAAAATCATTTACATATTCCTGCTCTGCCTCACCGTCCTACCAGACACAGGGCAGGAATTTTCAATATAGAGAAGAAAGCGGTAAAAACCGGAAAGGTAATCTACGTAGAATAAATATAGCTTTTCTTTTAAATTTTATTATATTTACGCGCTAATCGATAGGGTATATGGAATATTCAGCAGATTTAAAGGCCTTCAATCAATTATTCGCAGATTATCAAGGACGGTTCATCCGCTTTGCGAATATATATGTGAGGGATATAGCTGTTGCCGAAGATTTCACTATAGAAGCGCTGATGCAATACTGGGAAAACCGGAACACGCTGAAGGCCGATTCCAATGTTCCGGCCTATATACTCACGATCATCAAAAACAAATGTATCAACTACCTGCAACATATACAAGTCAGGGAAGATGCCAGCGAACACCTGAAGAATCATGCCGAATGGGAACTGAACACCCGCATCTCCACCCTCGAAGCCTGCAACCCGGAAGAACTGTTTACAGCCGAGGCACAGGAGATCGTAAACAAAACACTGGCCACCCTCCCTGAACAGACCCGCCGTATCTTCATCATGAGTCGCTACGAAAACAAACCTTACAAAGAGATCGCAGAAACGCTCGGCATGACAACCAAAGGCGTGGAATACCATATATCCCAGGCCCTGAAAAAGCTACATGCCAATCTGAAAGACTACATACCTCTATTGGTATTCTTATCCTATATGAACTGATCCGGCCTTTCCGCCCATACACGGCTGTCTGGCTTTACTGAGTACCGAAAACAAAAGAGCGCAGAACATGCGGACTCATCTTACCAATGATGTCCGCATAACTCAGCGCCCTTCCGTATTTATCTGCGTCTGGTAATATCAATCCCGGTACGTTTCCGTCAAGCGATCACCTCAACAATGTTACCATCCGGATCCAAAACAGCTCCTTCATAATAACCGTCACCAGTAATACGCGGCTCGCCTACGATCTTGTAACCGTCCGAACGGAACTGTTCGATCATGGCATCCACCTTCTCTTTCGATCCGGTAGAAAAGGCAAAATGGGCAAGTCCGATGAAGACATCTGCCGTTTCTTTGGTAATATCGGTCCGCTGCATAATTTCAAGCGAAGCCCCTCCCTCGAAAGTGACGAAATAAGAGGCAAAGCCTTTCTTCGGATTCACATACTTCTCGTTGCTTTTCCCGTTGAAATACTTGATATAAAAATCACGCGAACGTTCCAGTTCATTCGTCCAGATAGCGATATGAGTCAATTGCATATGTTATTCTTATTTACAAATCCGGCAACCGGCGCATCTCGCCAGTTCTCCACGAAAACGTTTTTCTACTAATTTGTGCAAACGGTCTTTCAAGGCATCCAGACGTACGTAATCGATCACGTCCGCGGTGAAAGCTACGCTTAACAACATGCGTGCCTCGTCACGAGGAATGCCGCGGCTCTGCATATAGAACAAAGCAGTTTCGTCCAACTGTCCGGTGGTCATACCATGCGAACATTTCACATCGTCGGCATAGATTTCCAACTGGGGCTTGCTGTACATGCGGGCTTCACGGGTCGCGCAAAGATTGCGATTCGTCTGATAGGCCGCTGTCTTCTGTGCATCTTCCTTCACTAATATACGACCGCTGAACGCACCGACCGCATGATCGTCCAAAACATTCTTGAACAGTTCGTTGCTAGTACAATGAGGTACGGCATGCGTAATATGGCTGTAGGTATCAAGCTGCTGTTCTTTGTCCAGGATCGACATACCGCACAAAGTCGCTTCAGCCTGTTCGCCGTTCAGTTCGATATAATAGTTGTTACGGGTAAGGCCGTTATTCAGCGTGATACCATTCACCAAAACATTACTTCCCGCTTCCTGCTTCACATGCACGGAGGCAAAACGAGTAGTCGACATGCTGCTCTCTTCGAGGTCGTAATAATCGAAGAAGGCACCTTCACCCGCAAAGATCTCGACAACCTGCGTGGCTAAGAACTTGACATCGTCGATGCTATGATCGCACACCAACAGCTTGGCTTCCGAACGAGGCTCCATAATCACCAGGATACGGCGGTTCGCCATCGTGTCTACATCGCTGCGGAAGATATTCACCAACTGGATCGGACGCTCCACTACGACACCTTCCGGCACATAGACCACAAAACCATCCTGGGCCAGCATAGTGTTCAAGGCAACAATACCATCCTTACCGGTTGGTGCCGCCTTGCCATAATAGCGGGAAGCCACTTCGGGATACTTTTCCATGAAAGTACGCATTCCCCCGGCATAAACACCTTCGGGAAGATGGGCTTTCGGTAACATCTTGTCATAGAAAGTATCATTCACCACAAAATAAAGCGAGGTACTCAGGTTGGGGACATCACAACGAAACACGTCGTACGGATTGACCGGGATATCAAGACGATTGATATTCACCCCGTAATCCGGAGCAAAAGCCTGCGCCACATCTGTATATTTATAATCTTCACTCTTCACCGTCGGAAAGCCCAACCGTTCCAAATCAGCCAAAGCCTCTGCACGCGGCAAATTCATCAACCCCGCCGCATGCCGGCAAATCAGATCCTCATAATGGGTGAAAAGATCGATATATTGTTGTTCTGCTTTCATTACTATCTAATTTTTTGGCATGGATTACACGGATTTCGCGTGTAATCCGTGCCTAATTATTCTTATTCTTCTCCCATCTCTTTCTTGATCCAGTCGTAGCCTTTTTCTTCGAGTTCGAGAGCCAGTTCGGGACCGGCGGTTTTGACAATACGTCCTTTGTAGAGGACATGGACCACGTCGGGCTTGATATAATCCAGCAGACGTTGGTAGTGCGTGATCACGATAGCCGCATTCTCTGGCGTACGAAGTTGGTTGACACCATTTGCCACGATGCGGAGGGCATCGATATCCAGACCGCTATCCGTCTCATCGAGAATCGCCAGCTTCGGTTCGAGCATTGCCATCTGGAAGATTTCGTTCCGCTTCTTCTCACCACCCGAAAAACCTTCGTTCACGCTGCGGCTCGCCAGCTTATTGTCCAATTCCACAATCGCACGCTTCTCGCGCATCAGCTTCAGGAAGTCGGTAGCCGAAACAGGTTCCAGCCCTTTATATTTACGATGTTCGTTCAAGGCGGCACGCATGAAGTTCACCATGCTGACTCCCGGAATCTCCACCGGATACTGGAAACTCAGGAAAATACCTTCACGGCTACGGTCTTCCGGTTCAAGATCCAACAGGTTCTTACCGTTGAAGATCACCTCCCCTTCCGTTACTTCGAATGCCGGATTACCGACCAACACACTGCTCAAGGTACTTTTCCCGGAACCGTTCGGCCCCATGATGGCGTGTACCTCACCCGCCTTGACAGAAAGGTTGATTCCTTTCAATATCTCTTTGCCATTGACATTGGCATGTAAGTTCTTTATCTCTAACATGACTTTATAATTTATGATTTATGCGATTTATGATTTATGATTTATGATTTATCATCGACGCATAAATCATAAATCATAAATCATAAAATCATCCTACGCTTCCTTCTAAAGAAATAGTCAGCAGCTTCTGTGCCTCCACGGCAAACTCCATAGGGAGCTTGTTCATTACCTCGCGGGCATACCCGTTGACGATCAGACCGACAGCTTCCTCGACCGAGATACCGCGCTGCCGGCAATAGAACAACTGTTCTTCGCTGATCTTGCTCGTCGTCGCTTCGTGTTCCACTACCGCCGTCTCGTTCTGGATATCGGCATAGGGGAAGGTATGGGCACCGCAAGTCGAACTAAGCAACAGGCTGTCGCACTGGCTATGATTACGGGCGCCTTCGGCACGGGGAGAAACTTTCACCAAGCCGCGATAGCTGTTCTGGCTATGCCCGGCGGAGATACCTTTCGAGACGATCGTACTGCGAGTATTCCGTCCAAGGTGGATCATCTTCGTACCGGTATCGGCCTGCTGGTAATTGTTGGTGACGGCCACCGAGTAGAACTCGCCTACCGAATTATCACCGGCCAGGATACAGCTCGGGTATTTCCAGGTAATAGCGGAACCTGTCTCCACCTGTGTCCAAGAGATCTTGCTCCCTTCGCCCTTGCACAGTCCGCGTTTAGTCACGAAGTTGTAGATACCTCCCTTTCCATCCTTGTCACCCGGATACCAGTTCTGGACGGTGGAATATTTCACTTCGGCCCGTTCATGCGCTACGATTTCGACGATAGCCGCATGAAGCTGGTTCTCATCGCGCATCGGGGCGGTACAACCTTCAAGGTAACTGACATAGGCTTCATCATCCGCCACAATCAATGTACGTTCGAACTGTCCGGTATTGGCCGCATTGATACGGAAATAGGTAGAAAGCTCCATCGGACAACGCACGCCTTTCGGGATATAGACAAACGAACCGTCCGAGAACACCGCCGAATTCAATGCGGCAAAGAAATTATCACGATAACTGACCACGCTTCCCAGATACTTCTGGACCAAATCGGGATGATGCTGGACGGCTTCGCTGAAAGAACAGAAGATAATGCCCTTCTCAGCAAGCGTCTCCTTGAATGTTGTCTTTACGGAGACGCTGTCCATCACTGCATCGACCGCCATCCCGCTAAGCTGCGCACGTTCGTGCAGAGGAATACCCAGTTTGTCGAAAGTCTTCATCAGTTCCGGATCGACCTCATCCAGGCTCTTCGGGCCTTCCTTCTTCTTCGGAGCGGCATAGTAGATGATATCCTGATAGTCGATCGGCGGGATATTCAGGTGAGGCCATGTCGGCATCTCCAGTGTCTGCCAATGGCGGAAGGCTTTCAAGCGGAACTCAAGCAGCCATTCCGGTTCATTCTTCTTGGCGGAAATAATACGGACAGTCTCTTCATCCAATCCGCGATGAATCACCTCCGTATCTATATCGGTAACGAATCCGTACTTATAATCACCGGTCGTCACCTCATTTAGTATGTCGTTTGAATCTTCCATTATACATTAAATATATTGTTCAAATTATGAAACCTATTCCTCCTTAAAAAACAAATTTTGGAAGTAAATGGTTGGGATTATTTCTTTGACTGAATTATAAAAACGGGATTCGACCTTTGCCTGGCGCGGGATCAGGACCGATCCCTTGTCTATCATCTCCATACTGTTCAGCAGAAGGCTGACAAACGCCATCATAAAACAAAGCCCCAAGACACCACCCACCAAATGGTTCAGGACGCTCAACGGCGTCGCTCCCACGACACGAGTCAGAATCTCACCCGCCAGCAATATGACACCCACGATCAACAGGAAACCCGCCACGTAGCTGAGCACCGTCACTCCTTGTTCGGGAAACCAGCCCAATGCCAATATATATCCACGCAGCCAAAGTGCCGCCTTCGTACAAAAAAAGATCCCGACCAAAAGGGCTATAAGCGAAACAACCTGTTTGATGACTCCATCAAACAGGCCTTTCACAAATCCTATTCCTGCCAGACATAGCAATGTAATGTCCAACCAGTTCATGTTTACAATGTCTTCTTGATTTCCGTTTCTTCGTATGCCTCGATGATATCACCAACCTGAATATCATTGTAGTTGACAATGTTCAAACCACAATCCAAACCGGCAACCACTTCCTTCACATCATCCTTGAAGCGTTTCAAAGATTCCAACTCTCCGGAATGAACCACGATACCGTCACGGATCACGCGCACCTTGTTCGAACGCTTGATCTTACCTTCACGTACCATACACCCGGCAATCGTACCCACTTTCGTGATCTTGAAGACCTGAAGCACTTCCACGTTCGCAGTGATCTCTTCCTTGATTTCCGGTGAAAGCATACCTTCCATAGCGCTCTTCACTTCTTCGATCGCATCATAGATAATCGAGTACAGACGGATTTCAACTCCCTCTTTCTCTGCCAGGCGGCGTGCAGGCAATGCCGGGCGCACCTGGAATCCGATGATAATCGCATCAGAAGCGGCAGCCAGTACGACATCCGATTCGGAGATCTGACCGACAGCCTTGTGGATCACGTTCACCTGGATTTCCTCTGTAGACAGACGGATCAGGGAGTCTGACAACGCTTCTACGGAACCGTCCACGTCACCCTTCACAATCACGTTCAGTTCTTGGAAGTTTCCGACTGCGATACGGCGACCAATATCATCCAGCGTAAGCATCTTCTGCGTACGTAGGCCCAACTCACGCTGCAACTGTTCACGACGGTTGGCAATTTCGCGGGCTTCCTGGTCTGTTTCCAGTACGTTGAACGTATCGCCAGCCTGCGGAGCACCGTTCAGACCGAGGATCAGAGCCGGTTCGGAAGGACCAGCCTTTTCGATACGCTGGTTACGTTCGTTGAACATCGCTTTTACGCGACCGAAATGGGTTCCGGCCAGTACGATGTCACCGACCTTCAGCGTTCCGTTTTCAACCAACACGGTAGAAACATATCCACGTCCTTTGTCAAGTGAAGATTCGATGATGGAACCAACAGCACGTCTCTTCGGATTAGCCTTCAAGTCGAGCAAATCGGCTTCCAACAATACTTTTTCCAACAAGTCCTCCACACCGATACCTTTCTTGGCTGAAATTTCCTGGCTCTGGTACTTACCTCCCCAGTCTTCAACCAAATAATTCATGTTAGCCAATTCCTCCTTGATCTTGTCAGGATTGGCATGAGGCTTGTCGATCTTATTGATAGCAAATACGATAGGTACACCAGCAGCCGAAGCATGGTTGATCGCTTCGACTGTCTGTGGCATGACATTATCGTCGGCAGCCACAATGATAATCGCGATATCCGTCACCTTGGCACCACGGGCACGCATAGCGGTAAAAGCCTCATGGCCCGGCGTATCCAGGAACGTGATACGACGCCCGCTCTGCAACTTCACGTTGTAAGCACCGATGTGCTGCGTGATACCTCCTGCCTCACCGGCAATTACGTTTGCATTACGGATATTATCCAACAAAGAGGTCTTACCGTGGTCAACGTGTCCCATCACAGTCACGATAGGAGGACGCGCCACCCAGTCTTCTTCGTTGTCGTCTTCTTCGTCGGCCTTGATGGCTTCCACCACTTCGGCACTTACATATTCGGTCTGGAAACCGAATTCTTCAGCTACGATATTAATTGTTTCCGCATCCAGACGCTGGTTAATGGAAACCATGATACCGATACTCATACAAGTACCGATAACCTGCGTCACAGGAACGTCCATCATGTTGGCAAGGTCATTGGCAGTCACAAACTCCGTCAGCTTCAACACCTTGCTTTCCATTTCTTCCTGTTCCATCAGTTCGTGTTCACGCTTCTGGATGGCATCGCGTTTGTCGCGACGGTACTTGGCACCTTTATTATTCTTATTTCCCTTGTTGGTCAGACGGGCCAAGGTTTCCTTTACCTGCTTCTGTACATCTTCCTCGCTGATTTCCGCCTTCACCGGCTTGCGTAGGCGCGGCTTGCGATCATCGTTCGGACGTGACGGGCGTGCATTAGTTCCCGGCGTATTGTTCACATCTACGCGGTCTTTCTTGATACGGTTACGTTTTTTCTTTGCATCCGTACCGCCTTCTCCCGGTTTGACAGGAGCACCTGGTCTTGCCGTTCCGTCTTTCGGTCCTTTATTGAAAAGCCCGTTACCCGACTGTTGCCCCGCTTTGTTACCGGCGAACTTCTCGCGCTTGTCTTCCCGCTCTTTCTTGCGTTCCTCCTTCGTCTTTTTCTTCGGACGGGTAGACTGATTCAACGCGTTCAGATCTATCTTCCCTGTCACCTTGATTTTCGACTCGAACTTCGGAGTATTCAACCGGAATAATCCCTCGTCAGAATCGTTGCCGGCAGATGCCGCCGGTTCTGCAGTCGCAGTCGTTGACTCTACATTTGCAGTTTTCGGCTCCTGTACAGGCTCCGGTTTCATCACTTCTGCTGGTTCCTTTTCCACTACTATAACTTTTTCTTCTTTTATCTCCTCAGGCTGCTGTTTCATTTCCGGGATTTTCACTTCAGGTATTTCCACCTCAGGTGCCTTTACTTCGGGGGTTTTCACCTCCTCAACCGGAGCATCAGCAGTTTTTGCAGCAGTGGCCGCCTCCACAGGCTTCTCCACTTTCTTTTCCACAGGAACGGAAACAGGCTGATGCTGCACCTCCTGCACTTTTTTATGCGGTCTGTCCAGATCGATCCGACCCTTCGTCACAATTTTGGGTCTGAATTCTTCCGGTATTACAGTCTTTATTTCCGAACTCTTTTCTTCTTTCACAGAAGAAGCTTCCCTGTGAGGGCGTTCGGGCACGACCCGTTCACGCTCACGTCCGCCGTTCGGTAAATCTTTTCCAAACTCTTTTACGAGCAAAGCATACTGTTCATCACCGATTCGCGTGTTGGGATTGTTATCCTCAACCTCGAACCCTTTCTTGCGTAGAAACTCAACAACCGTGTTGATTCCTACATTTAATTTTCTCTGTACTTGTATTAATTTTATGGGCATATCAAACTTTGTCGTAATACTTATTCTTGAGGTTCTCCCTCTTCTTCTTCAAATTCGGCAGATAAGATAGCAAGTACCTCGTCAACAGTCTGTTCTTCGAGGTCGGCACGTTCTACAATCTCTTCGCGGTTCATAGCCAATACGCTCTTCGCCGTGTAGCACCCGATATTCTTCAGTGCTTCGATTACCCAGCTGTCAATTTCGTCCGAGAATTCATCCAAATAGATATCCTCTTCATCTGCACCTTCCACATCGCGGAAGACATCGATGGCGTATTCGGTCAGCATACAGGCAAGCTTGATATTCAAACCACCTTTACCGATAGCCAATGAAACTTCTTCAGGACGAAGATAAACCTCTGCCTTATGTTCTTCTTCGTTCACTCGTATAGAGGAAATTTTTGCCGGGCTTAATGCACGCTGGATAAACAGCGATATATTGGATGTATAGTTAATAACATCGATGTTCTCGTTTCTCAGCTCGCGAACGATACCATGAATACGGGAACCTTTCATTCCGACGCAGGCGCCGACCGGGTCGATACGGTCATCGTACGACTCAACGGCCACTTTTGCTCTCTCTCCCGGAATACGGGCAATCGCCTTGATGGTGATCAGACCATCGTTGATTTCCGGAACTTCAAGTTCGAACAAACGCTGCAGGAACAATTTGTCTGTACGGGAAAGGATGATCTTCGGATTGTTGTTGTAGTTATCCACCCGCTGTACGATAGCACGCACGGTTTCACCTTTACGGTAAAAATCAGTCGGGATCTGTTCTGTTTTCGGGAGCAGCAACTCATTACCCTCGTCATCCAACAACAGGATCTCCTTCTTCCATACCTGGTAAACATCGGCTGCGATGATATTGCCGATTTTATCCTTATACTTAGCAAACAAACTATCTTTCTGCAATTCAAGTATTTTTGAAGCCAACGTCTGGCGCAGGTTCAGGATGGCACGACGTCCGAAATCGGCAAAATGCACTTCATCAGTCACCTCTTCGCCCACTTCACAGTCGGCATCGATCTTACGGGCCTCGGTCAGTGTCAGCTGAAGATTCTCGTCCTCCAGTTCGTCATCGGCGACAACCGTACGATTTCTCCAGATTTCGAAGTCACCTTTTTCCGGGTTGATAATTACATCGTAATTTTCATCCGTACCGAACATTTTAGCGATCACGTTGCGGAATGAGTCTTCCAACACGCTGATCATCGTATCTTTATCTATATTTTTCAACTCCTTGAACTCAGCAAGTGTGTCAATCATACTGATTGTTTCCTCTTTCTTGGCCATAATCTTTTTACTTGAATCTTATTAGGTATTTTGTATATTTTATTTCATCGAATGTATATGACTGGTCTTCCCGGACAGTCACTTTACGCTTGGCTCCTTCGGGCTTCACTTGTTTTTCAACAGTGACCACCACCCCGTTTTCGTCGGCCGATTTCAATACGCCGGTCAACTTCGTACCGCTTTTAAGCAGCATTTCCACTTCGTTACCTATATTTTTCACATACTGGCGAAGCACTTTAAACGGAGATGTTATCCCTGCGGAACCGACTTCCAGTTCGAAGTCTTCCACATCACGGTCCACGTGACCTTCCACATAGCGGCTCAACTCAGCGCAATCGTCGATACAAACACCCTCATCATTATCTATTTCTATGATAATCAGGTTACCTGGTTTTATTACTACATCCACTAAATAATTGCCGGAAGAAGCTAATTTCTCTTCTACCAACTGACTTATCACGTCCTTTTCAATCATATACATACAGTTAAGAACAAAAGAAGGGGACTGCCCGCCCCCTCCTCATCTTCGCTTAATCGTCTGCAAATATACAAATAATCAGTGAGTTTTCAAATAAATATATATTTTTTCTGCATGTTAAGAGATTTATCGCGTACATTTATACTTAATATGTCAAAAGTAAGCATATATCAGAACATTTGGTCATTACCCGTTTTTTTCGTTCCTTTGCCCTCGAATATAAGGGGTGCTTGCCGGAATGACGCCCAAAAACAGGAAGGCAGGCTGAGATTATACCCATTGAACCTGTACGGGTAATGCCGACGAAGGGAAAAAAGTGTATCTTCAGTAAAAACAGTCCACCTCTGCTATTCCTTTTAAAATTCAGGTTATCAAAAAGAAAAAGGATGAAAAGTGTTCTTATTATTGCCTCAACATTAATGGCATTGTCGGCGGAAGGCAAAACGACCGGACCGGCCGATTCTCTGAAAATCTCAAAAGACATCTCGCTGGACGAAGTGGTCGTCACCGCAACCAAAGTAGCCAAAGGGACACCGGTTGCCTACAGCGAACTGACAAAGGACGAGCTGAATCGTCGGAACGACGGACAAGGCATCCCCTTCCTGATCCTCCAATCGCCGTCCGTAATCATGACGTCAGATGCAGGGACAGGTATCGGCTATTCCGGTTTCCGCATCCGGGGGACGGATGCCAACCGTATCAACATCACAGTCAACGGAGTACCGGTAAACGACTCCGAGTCACACACGGTCTTCTGGGTGAACATGCCAGACTTTGCCTCTTCGGTCGATAATATCCAGATACAACGCGGAGCCGGGACCTCGACCAACGGGGCAGCCGCCTTCGGAGCAACCGTCGCCATGCAGACGCAGAAATCGGAGTTGAAACCTTATGCCGAATATTCGGTCTCGGCCGGATCGTTCGGGACAGTCAAGAACACTGTCAAGCTCGGAACCGGGCTTCTACAGGACCATTTCGTTTTCGATGCCCGCTATTCCAATATCCAGAGCGACGGATACATCGACCGGGCCAAGGCCAACATGCACTCTTACTTTGCTTCGGCGGCTTACTACGGAGACAACACGCTGATTCGCTTCCAGACTTTCGGCAGCATCGAGAAGACCTACCAGGCATGGACCGGCGTCCCTTCCTATCTGCTAGATTCAGACCGCACCTACAACCCTTGCGGGGAATATAAAGAAGACGGGGTCACCAAATATTACAAGAACCAAACAGACAATTACCGGCAGCAGAACTACCACCTGACAGCCAGCCAACGCCTGAGCGATCTGTGGAACATGAACCTGACACTCCATTACACACATGGGGCAGGCTATTATGAAGATTATAAAGGAGGAGCCAAAGTCAAGGACTACAAACTGCCCCCATATATCGACAGCCAGGGAGACACCATCGCCAAGACGGACCTCGTCCGCCGCAAGTGGCTGGAAAACGACTTCTACGGAGCGATCTACAGCGCCAACTATCGGGGAGAGCGTTTGCAATTCTCAGCCGGAGCCGCCATCAACCGTTACGACGGCGACCACTTCGGGCGTGTCATGTGGGCGAAACAATCGAACAACCTTCCCGAACCGGACTACGAATATTACCGTAACACGGGTGACAAGCTGGATTACAATATGTACGCCAAAGCCAATTACCAGTTCCATCCCAACCTGAACGGTTATCTGGACATGCAGTACCGGGGCATCCACTACACGATCGAAGGCAGCGACGACAAAGCCGGCGACCACGTGAATGTCGACAAGCACTGGAACTTCTTCAACCCCAAGGCGGGCATTAACTTCCAGAAGGACGGCCACAACGCGTTCGTCTCGTTCTCGGTAGCCAACCGCGAACCGAACCGGGACAACTTCACCGAGGCCGGCCGGGACGAACGCCCGCAGCACGAGACGCTCTACGACTATGAAGCGGGTTACGGTTTCGGAAACTCCCGTTTCCATGTCGGCGCCAATCTTTACTTCATGGATTACAGCAACCAGCTGATCCTGACCGGCAAGATCAGCGAAATCGGCGAAGCCCTCACTTCCAATATCAAAGACAGCTACCGGATGGGAATAGAACTCACGGGAGGCGTGAAAATCGCCCGCTGGCTGGACTGGAGCGGAAACCTGACACTCAGCCGGAACAAGATCAAGAACTTCACCGAAAGCATCGAGGTTTACGATGCCGACTGGAACTTCCTGCGTGAGGACCACAACGACTTAGGGACAACCGACATCGCCTTTTCGCCAGACATCATCGCCAACAGCATGTTCAATTTCAACTGGAAACAATTCAGCGCAAGTTTCAACTCCCAGTTTGTCGGCCGCCAGTATATCGACAACACCTCTTGCAAAGACCGTTCCATCGATCCCTATTTCGTCAGCAACCTGCGTGTCGGCTACGTTTTCAAACCGAAGTTTATGAAGGAGATCGCCCTCGATGTCACGATCAACAATTTGTTCAACGAGCAATATGAAACCAATGCATGGGTATACTCGGCAATGGTCGACGGCGAACGTTACAAAGAAGACGGCTATTTCACCCAGGCGGGAACAAACGCAATGGCACGGGTAACATTCAAATTCTAAATGATGGAACAATTACTGGAATATTTCGGAGTACTGACCGGCCTGCTTTATCTCTTTCTGGAGATAAGGCAGCACCGTGCCATGTGGGTTGTCGGCTTCCTGACTTCCCTTGTCTATGTTTTTGTCTTTTTCTTTTCAAAGATATATGCGGATATGGGATTGAACATCTATTATGTAGCCATCAGCATATACGGTTTCTGGCAATGGACACGCAGCAAGGGCAGGCAAGAACAAACAGCGGAAGACATAGAGACAGCTCCTCAGGAAGTAATCCTCTACCGCAATATGACACTCCGTCTTTTTGCCGGGATCAGCTTTTCCATCGTTGCCCTGTTTGCGTTACTCTATTATGTCCTGCATTATTTCACCGATTCGCCGATACCGGCAGGCGATGCTTTTACCACCGCCGTCGGAATCGGCGCCACCTGGATGCTGGCACGCCGGATCGTCGAGCACTGGATCTTCTGGATCGTCGTCAACTGCGTGTCCGTCTATCTTTATTACCTGCGTGGGCTCTATCCCACAATGTTTCTCTATATTTGCTACGCCATACTGGCGGCAGCCGGATTATACATTTGGAAAAAGAAAGGAATAAGAACAAATGATAGCACCTTATAATTGCGTAGTCGTAGCAAACGGCCGTTTTCCGCAAACAGCTTTACCGCTTCATCTTCTGCATCAAGCCTCCGTCGTCATCGCTTGTGACGGAGCCGTCGAGGCGTTGGATAAAGCAGGCATCACTCCGACAGCGATTGTCGGAGACCTCGACAGTATCCCATCCCGTTTTCGTGAACAGTATGCCGGCCGCATCCATATCGTAGAGGACCAGGAAATAAACGACCTGACGAAATCCGTCCGCTTCGCCCATCGGTCCGGGCAGCAGGAAATTCTGATATTAGGAGCTACCGGGCTGCGCGAAGACCATACGTTAGGCAATATCTCGTTGCTGATGGACTACGCCCCGCTGTTCCAACGGATAGAGATGCTTTCAGACTATGGGATCTTCACTCCTATCCTTCAAACGACAACACTGGAAAGTAAACCCGGAACCCAAGTGTCCCTTTTCTCGCTCGCCCCTTCCGGCACGATTTCCACCACCGGGCTGCGCTGGCCCATCCGCAACCGCCGGCTGACAGCCTGGTGGCAAGGCACGTTAAACGAGGCAACCGGTAACAACTTCACCGTCACCCTCTCAGCGGATGCCCGGATCATAGTTTACCGCACCCTCCAAATAATGTAGTTCAATTTTGGCAGATGTAAATCATCATTTGTATGTTTCAAATATTCTTATAATAAAAAGTCCCGAAGGGGATCTTTCGATCAGCCTTCGGGACAAAATACACCCTCAATTTTACAACTTAGTATTTATTCAAGCCTCACGGCTGTTTAATAAAAATGCTATTCAACAACCTGTCACGCAGGCAGCTTATTCAATTGAGAAGCTTTCCATTCGGGAAAACCATCAATATCGTCATACATGTGGAACTGCAACTTGTCATCCGCCACCCTCTTCAACTCCATTTTAGGAGCCAGTGGCAAACACATGTCATCCACTGCAAACAGTGCTTTCAACAAAACCACATCGTACCCCTCGCGGATTACTTCTTTCTGTAGTATCACCGGCACATTCAACTTGGCCAGATAATAAGCAGAACGTTCATACGCGCACCATGAATCGCCTTCGAGATATAAGTAGACACCATGCAGGTTGTCTATCTCGTTCATCAGAACCTTTTCGACATCCACTATACGTTCCATAATCTTAATAATTTAAATTCTCAATCTCCTATATGCAAACTCCATATTACAAAGATATGGGTTAATGCCGCAAAGGTTGCACTGTAAAAGTCTCAATCTTACTACTCAAAGCTATCAAAGAGCTGATTATCGGCCTCTTTCTTACGCAACTCGTCCAAATTGGCCGCTGCTTCCTTCACACCGGCAGCTTTTGCCTGTTCCAGCAGTTTTCCTGCCTCATCCAAATTCCCATCCAGCAGGTTCAGGACACCATGCGCATGGATGGCTTCGGGGCTATTGCCAGCCTTAGCCAGATAAGTACGGGCCGCATCCAGATCGTTCTTCGACAATGCGATATTGGCGGCGTTCAGATTGGCGACAGGATCGTCGCTGTACATGCGGACCGCAATCTCGAACACTTCATTATATTCCTTGCTTCCGATCTCGTAGCTGTTGGCCACCGCGAACATTTCGCTCAAACTCAACTGCTGCGGACGCATCTTGATAATCTCGCGTCCTTCTTCGACCGTAAAGAAACGCACCTGATAAGCGACACGGTAATCGGAACGGCGCAACGAAGGATAGATATTCTTCAATACATAACGGTAAGGAGCCCCTCCGTCCAAAGCAGCCAGCCTGGCGTCTTTCTTGTCCGGCTCGTCATTGCTGTTGATGATAGCCAGCACAGCCTCACGCGAAGGAACGCTACGGTCGGCCTCTACTTTTGCTTTCAAACCTTCCCAATCTTCTGAACCGTTATCTAACGTAAACAGCTCCGGTTTGAAGTCGTGTTTCTTCCGTATATATTCGGCAAGCGCTTTCACACGATTGCCGGCCAGGACCGTATTGGACTTGTAGCTGCCTTCGGGCGACGCAAAACCTTTCAGGATAATGCCTTCAAGCGTGATGTTCTTATCGTTTACAACCGTACTGATCGTATTGTCGATCTTCGCCAGTTCCAGCGCATTGTTACGGAAATCCGGCAGGATCGCATATTTTCCCACCTGGAAGTCCAGATAAGCAGTCCCCACCTCGGCACGATGTTTTACCGTTTCTGCTTCCGGAGAGATATAAGCCAGGGTAGGCTGCACCTCATACCGCTTGTCGGGACGGGTCAGGACCTTGTCGGCCATCACGAGCGGAGCACCCTGTTCCTCTTTTCCACAACCGCACATGTTCGGGATCAGCACGAAGCGAGCGTCTTTCATCCACGGCTCAAACGGGATTACCGTCTTATAGTTGATGACGCTTTCGCTCTTTCCGGCCTGCACGACCAAAAAGCGGGGTTCATCCTGCAAGTTGTTCAAAGCGATCTCGCGGTCATACACTTTCTGACTGATCCGTCCGTTCAGCAGGATGGAAGGCAGCCCTTCCTTCTGCGAAGCCGATTCCAAGACCGGTGTCAGGGAGAGGTTCTCGCGAGATTTGATCCGGCTGCCGTCGACCGTGATCACGGCGTCGATCACCAATTCGTTCCCTTTTTGTTTCAGTTCGTTACAAACCACTTTTACCGGGGCCTGAGCCAGGATAGCCGGCGAAACGACAGCCAGCAAAGCTGCTGCCATATATATTTTCATTGTTTTCTTCATCGCTCCGATTATTTAATAAAGTAAATAATAGAAAGAGCAGCCTTCGTCACTCCGAAATAGTCTTTCGTTTCGCTCTTCTGAACCGTACCGCACGATGCGCACGGATATTTATCATAGTCCAGATGCGCCCATCCGACACCGATCACAGCCTCCATGCTCCAACGGTTGCTCAGCAGCCATTGGTAACCATAGGACAAGCCGGCTCCGTAGAGGTTGCCCTGATAACGATAATTCTCCATATTTTTACTCAGGAATTTGATCCCGCCGACATTATAATCGGCATAATGGGCATGCACTCCGAGAAAATGGCCGTTAAACTTCTCACATAACCAATAACGCGCTTCCGGCTGAACCATCCAATGTTTCCAACGCATGTCGTCGCCAAACTTCCATCCGTTGTAGTTACCGGACAAGTCCAGTGTCCACTTCTTGCTCAATCCCATTTCAACACCGAGGTTGATCGTTGCAGTCGCGTCGTACAGCAAGTTTGACTTTACCGCAAACTTCTGCCCATAGACATTCGTCATGCCGGCTAGAAGCAAAAAGAGGAAAAGTACTTTTTTCATACACTTCATTTTTAATTATCTTTCGTTTTTCTATCCCATGTTAAACAGCAAAGGGGATAATACAGTTTATCCCGACACAAAAATAGAATAAGTCTTTACCACGCGCGGTAGGTGCTCGTTTCAAGTTTCACGGGCAAAGCTACCAAGAACGGACCGCGTGATATAAATACCGACGAAAAAAGGACAAGACGATAGAAATACCGATTAACACACAGAAATATTATCATATCGATTCATTTCTCCGACTCCCTCTCGAAACGCGCCCATTTGAGTTTTTTATTGACGACCTCCGAAGTGCGGACATGCATGCCCTTTACGAAAATGGATTCGGCTCGGATTTCGTTGATGCGGTCTACACGACGGTATTTGGCGGAGATACCGAAAGTGCAAAAATCGTTCAGGCAGACATCGTAACCATCTTTCAACCGATCTATAATATAGTCTTCCATCAGCATCCACGAACGTGCCAGTTCCGAACGGAGGGAAGACGAACCGTGCGATATTTCTTCAAACATCCGCTCTTTGTTTATTGTGCCACGGCTGACTACTTTGGGATAAAAACCCGTTACTTTCTCGCTGTCCTCATTCAGGTTATCATAAATGGGGACAAATCTGTATTGTATACTCATACTATATTATTTTTATAAATGATTATCATGCTACACATCGACACCTTTCAACCCAACCACCTGATTATTTATCTATTATCAGGTGTCGATGTTGGTGTCGATACAGATGTCGATGTACTCACCCGACCGGCACATCGGCACCCGGTTCTTCTGTTTCCGGTATGACATAATAGTATTTCCGGTCTTTTTTCATCTTCTTCCGTACATTATATTTTTGCATTAATTGTCCGAACAACCTCAGCTTTGTTTCCGTAAGGTCTATTTTGCTCTGTTTGCTGATTGTCATCAATATTTCGGGTGCTGACAACGGCTCACAAACCTCCTCTTCCTCCGGAATACGGAAATAATGGAGGAACAACTCTTCCAGCAAAGGCCGCTTTTCGAACATCCGGTTATTCCGGTTCAAAAGCACCTCCTCTTCCGGGGTAAACCAATAGCGTTCACCTTCCCTCAAGGCACTGACCGCCTGGGCGTAGAGTTGAGGATAATCGATGGGTTCTATCCGGATCATCCCCTCCACCTCCACCCCGATAAAACGGCGGCTGCCGGTGGTATCGGTCAGCAAAGAGAACGTATTGGAGGTTGCGATAAACGAAGCGAACCGCCTCATCTCCTCCATGCTCTCGCCATAAGGCTTGCGCAACGTCACTTTCGCCTTCTGAAGCAGGTTTTTCAAATAAGGCTGACGGGAAGCGGGTATCGAGTCGAACTCATCCAGGTTGATCAGCGCGAAACGGTTCAACGCCATCTCCGCATCCTTCCGGCTTCCCAAGTCGATCCCATCGACATAGTAAGGTCGCAATTCGGGCGGCAGAAGACTCTGGCAAAAAGAACTCTTGCGGCAACCCTGCGGCCCGACCAACAGGGGTGACGTGCTATTGGCATGTTCCCTGTCCATCTGCAACCAGTGTGCCACCATACTGAGGAACCAAATATAAAAGAAATCCCTCCACTCCTTGTTTTCGCATGGCACACAATCGGCAAGGGCACGGATGCGGTCCTGCCCGTCCCAATGCGGCAGATCGAAAAGGAACTCCTCGATCGGCCAGTAATGGGAAACACGCCGGGAGTCCACGTAACGCTGCACGTCATATTCGATTGCCGATATCCCTTCCAACTGCGCCTCGAAACAGATGCTTTTGACCGCCTCGGCCGTCACCGGGCGATAGTCCGTAAACAGCGAATGTCGTTCGCGATACTCCTTGCATCCCTTCATCCGGTTGAACCTCAACTCATAACGCCTTGTCATAAACTCTTCCATCTGCATCGCCACCAGCATCCGCCGGGGCATACAGGGCCGTACGCTGCAATGTTTTTCTTTCCTGTAGACGTTCCCGAACGTCGCCCTCAACTCCATCTCCTGCTCCCTGCCGAACGGGTGTATCAGGGCAAAACGGACAGCATCTTCCTCCGGGATGGCGGATTGCCGGCATTTACGCGCCAGATGCACGATGAACTTTTTCCGTCCTTCATCGCCACCGTCTTCCGGCCCGACCTGCCGAAAGGTGTCGGTAAGGCTGGTTTCATAAAGAAGCGATATGCGTTTGTAGCGTTCATAGCCGGGGGCCATGCGCAACAGAGGGTCCGTCTCGGCATCGTGTGCCTCGCGTGTCGTCACAGGAGCAGGCATCTGCAAAGGTTGTTCCAGGCGGATCGGCAAGGCATCCGGATTATAATACAGGTCGGGATCATACGACACACGGCATCCTTGTTCCGGCGTCGGGCATCCTTCTTCTTTCCATTCGACGGGCAACTGGAGCTGTGCTTCGTAATAGCGTCCTGCACGAAGGCAGGCATGGGCGTGAAAAAGGCGCATATGCCTTTCCGTCTTCGGCAGCGAACCGTCCGACAAGGTAAAAGGAACCACGATTTTAACGCTCCGTCCGCTCGATCCTACAAACGAAGCGAGTGTCTGCGGAAATCCCGCCGCCCGGTCCCGTATGGCAGCCGCCTCCGCATAATCGATCAGGTTGCCGATACTGAGCAGCACCAATCCTGCATAGGTAGCCACACCGATCCTCTCATCATCCCGCTTCAGCGTAACGCCAAACAAAACTACAGGTATCTTTTCTGCTGCAAGGCTTTTTATCCCGGGAGTCAGATAAGGAATGTTCTGCCGCAAGGTGGTCACCGGCTTCCGGCTATTTTCCGTTTTCATGGCGTTCAGGACAATGCTTAGTTCAAGGTTACGGAAAGCCGCCAGGTCACCGCGAAGTTGCGTTATTTTCATATTAGCATTAGTTTTTAAATTTCCTGCAAGGTAAGGTTTATATTTCGGATATTCTATGTTTTTCAATTATTTTATGCACAAACTAATACAAAACATACCGGAAACTAACTCGAACCATACCATAAACTAATCCGGGACATACAGGAAAGTTGGGATAGGTAGTACTATGTATAAGGTATAGGTAGTACTATGAATTGCTAATAGGTAGTACTACCTATCGGTGTTATGTCGTACTATCTATCGAGAGTATGTAATATGCTATGAATTAGTTTATGGCATGGTTTGAGTTAGTTTGTGGGGAGATTCGGGATAGTTTGCGGGGAGATAGAGGTTTAAACTGCTGAAAAACGGGGGGGATACCGATATTGGCACACCTCCATCAAAATTCAAGGGCTATGCCGAAACAGCCTTGTCTCCACACGCTTGGCGCGGGAACAAAGCTGTTTCGGCATAGCCCTTGAAAGACTAATAATCGCTTTGGTAATTAATTGAAGCCGAAATTGATCTCGCCTCCAGACTGAATATTTTCTATCACTATATTTAAAGAGCCTGTAGCCGGAACACTCTGTATCAATGCAGATGCTTCATACATATTGCCGACTTGAAAACCACCTTCGGGTTTCAGGGTTACGCTGCCGGAGGAATAATGCTTAACCTCCCCCTCAATCGTCGAATTTTCTATTGTTTCATCAACAGCAACCCAAGTCTCCTCGTTACAGAGCATGACACCAACTCCCTTATCTCCCCAACCATTACCACCTGTAAAATGTAAGGTTTCACCCTCTTTAATATTACCTGAATTAATCTGCGCAACCAACTCACTTGGAGCCTTATCGTTTACAAACATACAATCTTCTACTTTTCCTTTTTGAGAAACTTGATATTCAGCATCATAAAGATTCCCCGTCAAGTTTATCTTTAAATCTTCTTTTGTATATGTGTAAAATTTAAAAGAATAAGTAGTACTTACATCTTCATTCGGATCAAAAGAGGCTATACCCAACTGTCCTTCAAATTCTTCTTTGTTCGGCACAAGTTCACTTTTAATTCGTATATCCTCTACCACAAGCTTAATTTCTTTCAACAAAAAACCTTTATATTTTGTCTTTTTAATAACTGACAAAGCACCAGGATGTGCACTTTTGGGAGTAGATGTAGTCGTAACGGGATGACCAAAATATGTATACTTTAGCTTACCATTACTGTCTCTTTCACTTAATTCTTGTGCATTCGTCTTTACTCCTCCAGGTATCTTACCATCAGGGAATAATTTTTCTAATTGTGCCTCTGTAAGCACTCCACTCATACTTCCTAAATCCGGATACTCATATTTCCCTTCTAACAATTGTCTCGGAATATCCACCCGCACTTTCAGTTCCACCCGTGCAGCCAACTGTGTTAACGGGATCTGGATTGGAGAAGCGACAGTCGTCAAGTTAAATGTTGCGGATTTGTTACCGACTTTCACCAACTGGTTAGCTTTCTCTGCAAATGCAGTTTGATATGAATCGCCACCTTCAATAATCTCCTTCAATGCATCCAGAGATTGACAAGATTTATAAGCTTCATTAGCCTCTGTCGGATTGGCTACGACCCAAAAGTCATAAGTGCCATAATCCAAACCGGTTAAAGTGATTGTATATCCTTTTTTATACGTCTGGCTACCTCCATTTGGAGCGGGGGTATCTACATATTCATTCTCAGTTTCCGATAAAGCATCGCCAGAAAAATACTGAGACGTAATATATTTTTTATCTTCACCAAACACGAATATCCAGCAATCCTCTACATTCAATTCTTCCTCTGTCGCATACACATATCCTTTATCTTCCGCAGCAGCTTTTGTGATGACGGAAGAGGGGGATAGTTCGATGACGAGATCGCCTTTGCCGGAAACGCCCGGCTCGTCCATTATTTTTTCTTCAGTACATGCTGCAAAGATGAACAATGCAGATATAGCTGTCAGGAATATATTTTTCGTTTTCATAATTGTGTGTATTTTACCTGTCGATACTTTCATTTTTATACTCTCCTATTTAATCACAATACAATTTCCGGGATGGAATTATGAACCCAGTCTCTCGTATAGAATTCGATTGTGGAATCTCCCCAGTCCGGAGTGATCGTCCAACGCACTTTTATGTCGTAAAGGTAGCCGCCTTTGATACCGTTATGATCGACTTCCTTCGTTATACCAGCCGGATTGATCGGGTATATTTTCTCAAATGTTCTGCCGTCAACTGTGAACTTCACATACAAGGCTGTATTCATTTCAGAATCTTGTCTATATTGGTTAGCATAGCCATAGGCTGTTCCCATGTCAGTCCATCTCGTTCCAATTCGGTTACTACGGTTCAAAAAAGCGCCATCTTTAACATTGACACTCGCATCTCCTTCAACAATCTTGCCATTTTGTTGCAAGTTCACGAATTTAGCTTCATCAAAAACAACAGTCGGATCCCCTTCAAAACCTTTAAGTGTCACATCAAACTGAGAGAAGTCAAGTCGTGCAGCCACATGGGATACCTTCACAAGAATGGTCGTAGGATTATTTTCCGCAACAGACGGAGATGAATAAGAATTAGTTATATCTTTTCCAAAAACAATGCGCGTAGAACCATATTTGATTAGTTGATCCGCAGAAAGACATCCGGATATTTGTTGATTCAAAGCACTTTGTGCATCTCCAATATTGATATTTTTCAAAAATTGATTACCATTTATAACAACATGGGCCTCCAATGTACGATTAGTTTTGTACTTCGTCACAAACTTCAGATCCTTCAAAGTGATAGAACCATCACTATTAGAACTTACCTGATTCCTATTTTGGGGGATTAAAATACCTATTACCTTTCCATCTTCCAATAAGAATACAGATACTTCAGATATCTTTTTTTCGTCATTGTTCTCATCACCTGTTGCAGGTCTGTCTTCACCGGGAACAACAGTTGTTGAAGCTTTTGTAGCCATTTCATTAAAAGCGACACCGAAGTCCAATACTGTATAAGCTTCCGTGGCTTCTTCAATACCCTTCTCTACATCATTCATGATAGCATCATCTTCCATGGAGCAGGAAAAACCGGCAAGAACCAATATTGCTGCGAAAAATATATTCTTAATTTTCATAATCCTATGTATTTTCTCATTTGACTTACGGTGCAAATGTACAGGGAATGCCGACAGGAGGCGATAGGCGAAACTTTCAAGATTAAGTGGTAAAAATACCAAAAGGCAAATTGAGAGGTACACCCTTTAATTGCGATAGAAACGATAAGCTTCTTTTAATAGACAAAAAATAAGGGGCTGTCCAAAAAGTCGGATAGCCCCTTTTGCTATTGTTTATTTCGGTAAAAAGTATTATCTTACCGTTGCAAAAACCAAACATTATAGCAATGGCTAAGATAGTATTTAAAGAGTTAACATCCAACCAAAATGTACTTTTTCCGGTCAGCTTATCGGAAAAGATAGCTCCCAATCATCCCGTTCGTGTTGTAAACAGTGTTGTAGACGCCTTGGATATTAGTTGTCTGCTCTGGGCATATAAAGGAGGAGGTACCAGCAGCTACCATCCCCGTATGATGCTCAAAGTTCTGTTTTATGCCTACCTGAACAATATCTATTCTTGTCGTAAAATAGAAAAGGCCTTGCAGGAGAATATTCACTTCATGTGGTTGTCTGGTAATAGTACTCCCGATTTCCGCACGATCAATGATTTCCGTGGCAAACGTTTAAAAGAACACATAAAATCGTTGTTTTCAGCCATTGTTCTGCTGTTACAGGAATCCGGCTATGTCAGTTTGGATGTACAGTATATCGATGGTACCAAAGTGGAATCAGCCTCCAACCGCTACACTTTTGTCTGGCGTGGTAGCGTGGAAAAGAACAAGGTAAAACTGGAGTCGAAAATACAGTCAATCCTTAGTGAAGTTGACAAACATATCGAGCAGGATAAACAGGAAAGGACACCAGATTGCTTACCGGATATGGATTCCTGTGGTTTGCGGGAAAAAGTGAGCGCTTTAAACAAACGGCTCTCCGGGATGAACAATGCTGAGCAGAAACAAATCAAAAAGTTACAGGAAGAATATCTGCCCCGCCTTGCCAAATACGAATCGCAATTAGAGAAATTAGGGGATCGTAATTCTTTCAGTAAGACTGATGAGGATGCGACCTTCATGCGTATGAAAGAGGATCATATGAAAAACGGGCAATTGAAACCCGCCTATAACATACAGATTGCCACAGAGAATCAATTTATTACCAATCTGGGAATTTACAGGCGAGCCGGAGATACGGGAACTTTAATTTCTTTTTTGAAAGATTTTCGAGAGACTTATCATAGGCAATCCTCTATAGTAGTGGCCGATGCCGGTTATGGAAGTGAACAAAACTACGAGTTTATGGAGAATGCGGGTATAGAGGCTTTTGTCAAGTACAATTATTTCCACAAAGAGCAAAAGCGTGCCTGGAAGAAGGATGCTTTTGCCATACAGAACCTTTACTACAACCAGGAAAGGGATTATTACGTATGCCCGATGGGACAACATATGGAGTATAAAGGTCAAAAGAAAAGTAAATCCGATTTGGGATATGTATCCATACTGAAGCGTTATCAGGCACAAAATTGTGAGGGGTGCCCGCTGAAATCTCAATGCCATAAATCAAAGGCCAACCGGATCATAGAAGTTAACTATAACCTTAACAGGTATAAACAAAAAGCACGGGAAAGACTCATGAGTGAGGAAGGTATTTATCATCGGGGCAGACGATGTATAGAACCGGAAGCTGTCTTTGCACAGATAAAGCATAACTCGGCGTGGAACCGGTTTAGATTAAGAGGGTTGGAGAAGGTAAAAACAGAATTTACCCTGGTTGCTATTGCACATAATCTCAGGAAACTGGCTAAAAAAGTCAGTTTTCTTTTGTTTTTTACTTATTTCTGTAGGATGACTTCTCGAAAAGTAATAATTGAGAAGACCAAAGATATTTTAAATATAAAAATGGATAATAAACGGGCTGCATAACAAAAAAAGAAGGCTGCCTTTTCAGACACCTTC
>OIEV01000318.1_pt1 | contig 42843 bp, 40 predicted proteins | sample 1581881 | NCBI WGS metagenome assembly OIEV01 (sample SAMN03279760, study PRJEB24777) | human gut metagenome | isolation source: fecal sample PR121 from 1 month old male Malay infant, vaginally delivered... | place: Singapore | collected 2005-09-16 | reverse complement strand
GAAAGGGCGGAACTGTATACAATTATGCCCTTTCAGGGCGCAAATTCAGATTGTCGTTTTTACGTAGGGCGTTGCCCTACGCTATATAATTAAGCCCTTTCAGGGCACTCCGCAAAATTATCATTTATCGTTCAAACAAATATTTTTTCTCCACAGCTTGCCGATAAGATTCAACCAATTCATTCATCACCTCTGCCACCGACTGTCGACGGGATATTATTGCCGAGACCTGGCCTATTTCCAGTTCACCTTCTTCCAAGTCACCTTCGAAGATACCTTTCTTAGCACGTCCGCGTCCGAGCAAAGTTCTTAATTCCTCGGAAGTTGCACCACTATCTTCAGCCTTCTCCACCGCTTCACGAAAAGCATTTTTTACCAATCGTGTCGGAGCCAGCTTTTTCAACAACAACTTAGTATCCCCTTCACCGAGACTCAAGCAATAATCTTTAAATACCGGACTCGCTGAACTTTCTTCAGTCAGCGCAAAACGTGTTCCTATTTGCACACCTTCCGCCCCCAACACCATAGCAGCCAGTATTCCTTCTCCTGTACCAATACCTCCCGCGGCTATCAAAGGCAATGTAGTAGCCTCACGCACAGCAGGAATCAAACAGAAAGTCGTTGTTTCCTCCCGTCCATTATGCCCTCCGGCTTCGAAACCTTCAGCTACTACTGCATCCACCCCGGCTTCTTCACATTTCACAGCAAAACGAGCAGATGAAACGACATGAACAACTATTATTCCACGCTCCTTCAACCATCCGGTCCACGTTTTCGGGTTTCCGGCAGAGGTAAAAACAATCTTCACTCCCTCTTCCACTACAATATTCATAATCTCTTCTATTTGGGGATACATCAAAGGGATATTCACTCCAAAGGGAAATTTTGTGGCCGCATTACATTTACGGATATGTTCACGTAAAGTGTCCGGATGCATAGAACCGGCACCGATCAATCCCAATCCGCCGGCATTGCTCACGGCAGAAGCAAGACGCCAACCGCTACACCACACCATACCACCTTGAATAATAGGATATTGAATACCCAGAAGGGAAGTAATTCTATTCATAATTAATAATTTATGGTTCTTCGTCAAATTTGGTGGTAAATTCTTTATCTCTTTATTTCCAAGTTAATAATTATCCCTTTTTACTCACTTTCATAAGAAAATATAGGCACTGACTGAATTAGCTAAATGAGCGGAGAAAAACTTACCACCAAATTTGACGAAGAACCTAATTTATCTATGTTTTAATATGCCAAAATACCAATGATAACGACAGAGTTATATAACAATGCGCCAACATAACAATACACAAATATACTAATTATTCAATTACAAACGCTCTCAAGTCAGTACATTACACATTGTTACATCAACACATCATTATAACGTCTTCAGCGTGCAATCTGTTCGATCGGTTTATTTATCAACACAGTTGTAGAATCTCCATAAGTTCTCAAAACCTCCAATGTGCGGACGCGGTTATCTCTGCCTTTCTTATTCCAGAACTCTTTGGTAAAGACAGCCATCAGGTCAAGTCCACCGACCGTTCCTCCATTGATATACACTCCGCTTCCACCAAACAAGGGAATAGGTGCATCCATCACCACCGTGTTCACCATCATTCCATTGGCACGTTCACTCAACTGCCGGAAACGTACTCCACTCGCCTGTATCTCATCCAAAGATTTACGCACCCCTTTCGCCATCGGATTACGTGCCCAGTTCGAGTAGGATCTTTGATGGCGTATCTCATAGAAAGGATCTCCCCGCCAAGTGTTTTTATCAATCTTTATCTTCTTCTGATAGATAGGGTCCCAGTTATAACGGATATTCGCTTTATATGGCATCAAGCTCAACACCACTTTCGGTTTAGGCAACGCTTCAGGAAGCGATTCATCAGGCATCATCCAGCTTTTCTCCTCCGACATTCGGGGAGTACCAACCGCAGTTCCGAAATCAATCGACTTTACAGCATCCATATTCAAATGCAACTCCTGGTCACTCTCCAGCAATTTCTTCAAATGCAAAGAGTCTTGCGCCGTCCATACTTGCGAATATGCAAATAAAGCCGTCAGGCACAGTACCATCGTTGCAATAAACCGTTTCAATCTATCCATCCTCTATCCTCTTTCATTACCTGTTATTTTGGAGCACTTCATATACCCTAATGCACATACGTTTCTCCCTTACGTTACCACCTATATTCTCCTACGAGAAGCGGTCTTTTGAGCGTAGTAATCCCCTGTCAGCAGCATAAGACTACTGATACAAACAAACGTTCCCACATGAATGTTTCCTATTTTTTACTTTCCGAAGGCTCCTCCTTTGTTACCACCAACGATAACCCGATCCACAAAGCGGCTCATCGTAGCACGGATCGATTGTCCATCTTGTTTTCGGATATTGGCGTTCTTCCCACCAACTACGATAACAAGCGGCTGCATCGAGCACTTCCTCATCAGTCAAGAAATAGATTGCTTCATAATTTTCAGCATTCGCCAATACCATTTTGCAACCTAATGACGGAGGTGTGCCCTGACGGATAGACTCAATCACCCAAAGCATACACTCGCCCAACCGAATTTTACCGTTGTTCATATTATAAACCGACGGAAAAGAAGGAATAATGGTCAGATCTTCTGCATATTTTAAAAGTTCGGGGATGTCCTCTTCCGTAAAATGAGGGACCTCCACCACCCCTTTATCATTCTTCATCTTGTACGTACCCGACTTCAATTGTTTCACAAAAAGGGCAACATCCGGATTGTTATAATCCATTTCTTCGCTGGTGCATCCTGTAAAAGATACGATCAGGCAAACAGCCATCCACAGCATTAGTAGTGTTTTTTTCATTTTCATAAGGATTAATACGTCATGCGAAGTCCGCAAAGTAAATTAAAATTAGTCGGCCGTTTCGTTCGTACCGTAGCCAGTTTCGAATCTGTTTTGAAATGATGCGAAACTCCGGGTTCGGCAAAAACAGCAAGTCGGTCATTAATCTTATAATTGATTCCAATGCCGGCAGTCACTGCCAGTTGGATAGGTTCTTCTTTAAAACTGTTGTCCGGCGCGCCGGCGATACATTTATCGGCTATTCCGCCTACGGTAGCGTAAAGATCAAATTTCTTCGTATCTACCAGTGTTACATTTACTTTAACGGGGATACCCAGATAGTGCAAATGCTGCCCCGCCGAACGAAGGTTTGAATAAAGCAGTCCGGTTTCTATTCCGAGAGATTCGTTTAGTTTACGCTCTACCGTTACCCCTGCGGAAACCGGCATTTTATAAGTACCATTATCAGCCGGAAGCGCCGTGCCTACCTGAACTTTCATCGCCCAGCGATGCTTTTTCACCGCTTTGGGTTGAGCCACATTCACATTCGATTGTTCTTCCGGAGCAACAGATGATTCCGTATCACCGTTTGTTGCCTGCCAAAAGCCGTTATTCCCTTGATTACCATATCGGTTGCCATTTCCCGTAGAAGTAGTGGCAGAAAAAGAAAACGACATAGAGAAAGTGATAGAAAGCGAATCTTCCTCCTCTGTGTATTGTGACAGCATACCGTAAGACTTTGGAGCCGGTTTCGGCAACACCGGTTCTACCGGCAACGGTAACTGATTGACGCGTATTCCATCTCCATCCATCTGTCCTCCATTTGTCACGGCTATCTTTGTAAATGCTTCTTCCATTTCTTCTTTGGGAGAGAAATACAAGAAAGTAGCCGACGAGGCCGCCAAAACGAGCAATACAGATGCCGCAGCCGCCACACGGAAGAGCAGAATCCGACGACGATGCTGGCAAGCCACAGGTATTTCCTGCGAGAGCTCTTCCCAAAAGCCATCCCGTACACTCATCCCTGCATCAGCGAGACGCGTGCGAAACAGATCGGTTATTTCATCATTTTCTTTCTTCATGATTCCTATACTCTTTAATTCTTTTTGCTAACAAATACTTGGCCCGGTGCAACTGCGAAGTAGACGAATGTTCTTTAATGTGAAGCATCTTGGCTATCTCCTTGTGCGATTTCTCTTCAAACACATAAAGGTTGAAAACGGTTCGGCAACCATCCGGCAATTCGGCAATAAAAGCCATCAATTGCTCTTCGGAGATTCCAGCCCCTCCTCCCGAGTCCGATATATCCGGTATATCGGGAAGCTGCTCTTCATGCACTACCAACTGGCTGACTCGTTTCTCCCGCCGCAGGAAATCGAGTGATTGAGTAACCATCACCCGGGTTATCCATGTACAGAGCGAAGACTCGCCCCGGAACGAGAAGTTGGTAAAAATCTTGATGAAACCGTCATGCAGTACATCGTGCGCCGCATCCATATCGCCCGTATAGCGGAAACATACCGCCAGCATCTGTTTGGAATAGAGGGTGTAAAGTTCCTTTCGGGCTGAATCCTTTCCTGCCCGACAGCCCTTTATCAGTTCTATCTCGTTTTCCAAAGTCAATTACTTTTTTTTAAAATCGAACGTATGTCTGCGTCGTTTTACTCATTAGACGCAAGAGTTTGAGGAATGCTGCAAGGAATATTGCTAAAAGAAGTTAAAGAATAGAAGAGAGTTCACCACAGAGGACGCAGAGTACACAAAGGAACAATGATAGGAAATTCTTCCTATAAAGTAAGTTTAAAACCTCTGTGTACTCTGCGTCCTCTGTGGTGAAAAAAATCAGCACGCTTTGAAACTCATATCCAGTCCTTTCACTGAATGAGTCAAAGCCCCTACCGAGATGAAGTCTACGCCACATTCGGCATAGTCACGGAGGGTATCAAAAGTAATGCCGCCCGAAGATTCGGTTTCGTATTTGCCTGCTACCATCTCCACTGCTTTCTTAGTCATTTCGGGAGTGAAGTTATCAAACATGATACGATCCACTCCGCCGAGGTCAAGAACTTGTTGCAGTTCGTCGAAGCTGCGGACTTCTATTTCTATTTTCAGGTCTTTGCCTTTTTCTTTGCAATATTCTTTAGCGCGAGTGATAGCTTTGTCGATACCTCCGGCAAAGTCTACATGGTTGTCTTTCAGAAGAATCATGTCGAACAAACCAATACGATGGTTTACTCCACCACCGATTTTCACTGCCATTTTTTCGAGGATGCGCATACCGGGAGTTGTCTTACGGGTGTCGAGCACACGGGTATTTGTTCCTTCCAATACCTTTGCGTATTTGCGGGTCATGGTTGCGATGCCGCTCATACGCTGCATCACGTTCAACATCAGACGTTCGGTCTGAAGCAAAGATTGCACTTTTCCTTCCACTACCATTGCTACGTCGCCCGGTTTCACTTCTGTTCCATCGTTGATAAACACTTCCACTTTCATAGTGGGGTCGAAGCGGTTGAAAATTTCTTTGGCTACTTCGATACCTGCCAGTACACCGGCTTCTTTGATAAGCAATTTTGATTTTCCCATTGCCGTAGCGGGAATACATGAAAGGGTGGTATGATCACCATCACCTATATCTTCTGCAAAAGCAAGATCGATCAACTTGTCGATCAGTTCTTTTTCCTTATTCATTGATCTTGTCAATTCTTATTTGATGTATTAAATATTGATTCTGCACTTTCTTCAGGAAACAGTTCACACGAAAGTTCCCATTAGTAGTAGCCAACGTGCCGATAACGAAACTTGATTCGTCCCGTTTTCCCTGATGGTTCACATTAAATCCGCTGACTTTATTCTTCGTAAAGAATTCCTGCATCATAGCTGTTGCTTTCTGTTTGTCAACGTTTGTCGAGCGACCTTGGAGCACCAGGTTTACCTTGTCCCCCATATACTTACTTAGCTCTTGCGAGCTTCCTCTTTTAAATGCCGTAATCACTCCTGCCGGTATCTCTTGCGCCATTAGCAACGAGAGGGAAAGAAGCAATGCGGTCATTCCTACGAGCACTCGTTTTTTCATAATTACAAGCTTTTAAGTTGAAGTTTAAAGGCTTAAACTTTCAACTAATGATAGGCAAAGGTAAGCATTAATTGCAGAATAACATAAAAAATGCCTATTTTTGTGCAATAATCAGAATTGTAGACGTATGAAAACAACCCTGCTCGTCGTAGGACGAACCGTAGAACAACACTATATCACTGCCATCAACGACTATATCCAGCGCACCAAACGGTTTATCACTTTTGATATGGAAGTGATTCCCGAACTGAAAAACACCAAGAGTCTTTCAATGGAAGTACAGAAAGAAAAGGAAGGAGAACTGATATTGAAAGCTCTTCAACCGGGTGACGTCGTGGTGCTGCTCGATGAACACGGAAAAGAAATGCGCTCTCTTGAGTTTGCCGAATATATGAAACGGAAAATGAATACGGTGAATAAACGGCTCGTTTTTATTATCGGAGGTCCTTATGGCTTTTCAGAAAAAGTGTATCAGGCAGCACACGAAAAGATTTCAATGTCGAAGATGACTTTTTCTCATCAAATGATTCGGTTGATATTCGTGGAGCAGATTTATCGGGCAATGACGATATTGAATGGAGGGCCGTATCATCATGAATAGTAACTTATCTCATATACTATTATAAACGAGACAAAATAGACTTTTTAATTTCGTCCCAAGATACATCCACAAACATATAAGGCATTGGCTCCTCCTCCGCATCTTCAAAATAAGCTAAACTTTTCATAGCCATAAAAGAAGATGAGTCAGGATATTTTTGAGAATAGAAATCCAATAGATTTTTCAATGAATACTTTTTCAACAAAAAGTAAATATCTACAAAATCTTTTTTAGTACCTCTCCCTTCAATAGCAGTAATTTTCATTGCCGCAATATCTCTAGGACTTGCCAAACGTATCCCATCTTTATATACGACATCATCAAGCCAAGGATAAGTATAGTTCACGATATCTATTTTAACCTCATTCAATACGTAAATGTGTATATTCTTAGAATCATTTAAGATAGTCAGTGTCCCAAGTGTTCGCAAAGCTTCCTTCAAATCTTGAGAATCTACATTAATCTGACCAAAAAAATCCAAATCGAGCGACTTTCGATGTCCTAATTGCAAAGCTAATGCAGTACCACCGACTAGACGAGTATTACAAAGTACAGGTAACTGTTGCAACTTTTTTAAAAGTTCCAGTGTTGTGGATTCGACCGTTGATAAGTGTAACATCTAAATTGTTCTTTAGGAGTTTGTGAAATGGCAGAAAGATAAGCTAAAGCCCGAGGCTCCAATTCACGAAACCCTTTAGCTATTTCGACGATCCTCCCAAGTCCATAATATTGTTTTACAATATTCCAATCTTGCAACATACCATATTCAAGCACTCTCTTTATTATATATTGTGAATGCTTCTCCATATCCAAATCATCTTTATTGACATCCCAAAAAAGATATGTTGAAAATCGAGTAATATATTCTTCCATTGTCTATCGTATTGCAATCCTTAATATGACAAAGATAAAAATAAAAAATGAATCGAACGCAAGCTAATAGCTATATTTCACAAAACTGTATTATTCTCTTCTTCATAGATTTTATTAAAAACTCTACAAAGTTTTTTTTCATCCGCAATTAGTTGACGAAGTTCTGCCAACCGTCCGGCATTATCCGATTGGGGTATCCATAACGTCAGATACCCTCCTTCTGCATATTTTTCAGTTAGATGTTTCCGAAAACGGGCATATTGCTCTTCTTTATCCATCTCCGGATAATGAGACAGCCCATATTGTACGGTACGGCGTAAAGTAACTTCGGGATCAATAATTCGGTCAGCCTCGGCAACAATCATTCCATAGATTGTTCTGGGAGCCTGTTTATTAGAAGCCCGATGATCTTCTATCGCCTCTTTCATCTGCAACAGCTGTTCATCCGTAAACCAACGCCGCAAAGTTTCGTCGGCTAACAATACTTTGCCGGAGGTTATATGATGAAATTCACGTCCTTCATACAACCCCAGGTCATGATAAGCAGCAATGACATAAACCATCGAATAATCGACTTCATAATACGTCGCTAATTTCAGACTTTCCTCAATTACCTTTTCTACATGGTCAATTTGATGCGCTTTATCAAAGTTAGCGTATTGAGGAATAATACTTTGCCGAACATAGTTTTGCAATTCAGCAGGCACATGATGAGTCATATTCGATCTTTTTAGCTAGTAAATTCTTTAATTTATATTATTCCCGATTCATCAAACGATGTTCTGCCATCTGTTCGAACTTTGTTCCCGGACGACCATAATTGGCGTATGGATAGATAGAAATACCGCCACGAGGAGTAAAGATACCTGTTACTTCAATATATTTGGGATTCATTAGTTTTATAAGATCCTTCATAATGATATTTACGCAGTCCTCATGAAAAGCACCATGACTGCGGAAACTGAAAAGGTATAGTTTCAAACTTTTGCTTTCTACCATTTTTATATCAGGAATATAGCTGATACGTATTTCAGCAAAATCCGGTTGCCCCGTGATAGGACACAGACTTGTAAATTCCGGGCAGTTAAAACGTACCCAATAATCATTTTCAGGATGCTTATTATCAAAAGCTTCCAATACTTCAGGAGCATAATCTTGCTTATACTCGGTCTTTCTTCCTAATAAAGAAAGTTGGTCTTTTAATTCTGTCATTGTACTCGTTAACTACAACCCCTATTCTAGATAAAAAAACACATTTCCTCTTTCACCTATCACCGACCAATCTTAAACACTCTATTCATCGATGTTTCAGTGGTGAAAGATTCGTTTTACAACCTATCACCGCATCTATCACCTATCACCATCAACTCTTAACCCACGGTTGCTTTATCCGCAGCTTACTTGTTACAGTTTGTTTCATTACCTGAAACAAAGAGTTTCCCGTAGAGAAACAAAGTGTTTCACACCGAGGAACCAAGTGTTTCACGCCTTGGAACTAATAGTTTCAAGTAACAGAAACTTTAGTTTCCCACCGTTGAAACTCTAGTTTCCTACCGTTGGAACTTTAGTTTCAAGCTGCTGAAACTAAACTAAGCCAATACATTCCAGGCAGAAGCTACTATCTTCTATTAATTGAAACTTACCGGTGACAATAGATGTGACGGCAAAATATCAAGTTTTGTTGCTGTCACCACTTGCTGTCACAAACTATTTATTTTATAATCAACTGTTTAACAACAACAATGTGACAGATGACAGCAAGAAAATGCATTTTAATCTCTATGTAGAGATATTATTGATTCTTACTTTTTAAATACTTCTCCAATCCTTCCCGTCGTAACGTACAAGCCGGGCAATGTCCGCAGCCATCTCCTTGAACACCATTATAGCATGTCAAAGTCTCGGTGCGAATCAGTTCCAGTACTCCCAGTTTGTCGGCCAACGCCCATGTCTCTGCTTTATCAATCCACATCAAAGGAGTATGAATTACAAACTGTTCATCCATAGCCAAATTGAGAGTCACATTGAGAGACTTGATAAACGCATCCCTACAATCGGGATAACCGCTGAAATCCGTTTGGGAAACTCCCGTTACCAAATGATTAATACCACGTTCACGGGCATACACAGCCGCAATACTCAAAAAGAACAGGTTACGTCCCGGAACAAATGTATTGGGAACACTATCTGCCGGCTTTTCCTGATCCATCACCATGGTGGTATCGGTCAATGAATTATGGCCTAGCTGTCCGATGAAGGAAACATCCATCACATCAAATTCCACTTCCGCTTTCCGGGCTATCTCCCGCGCAAGTTCCACTTCTTTCTGATGCTTCTGACCATACAGAAAACTCAAGGCATATACTTTCTTAAAATTGCGTTTTGCCCAAAACAGGCAAGTGGTAGAATCCTGCCCACCACTAAACACAACCAATGCTGCTTTTCTATTCATATTCTATATTAAATATCTTTGACTTTCAATACATTATAAGAGATGTCCGTGTCGTAAACATCACTACCGTCTATTTTCTTGATTGCTTTCACCACACGGATCGTCACCGGGAGGATCATCACCTCATACAAGGATTTCAATACAATCTGAATCCCCATCATGATAAGCAGTTCTTTCCAAGCAATGACACCTCCAAAAGCTACCGGGAAGAAAATCAATGAATCGGCAGTCTCACCCACCACAGTCGACCAAATGGCACGGGCTGAAAAGTTACGTCCCTGACTGGCTACTTTCATTTTACTCATCACATATGCATTAAGAAACGAGCCTACCAAAAAGGCCATCAGACTGGCAGCCACAATACGAGGAGCCATACCGAACACAAAATCAAAGTGCTCTTCACCTTCCCAAAAAGGAGCAGCAGGAATGGCAACAGCTATCAACCCAAGAGCGACCACAAAGAAGTTCATAGCAAAACCACTCCAAATGATAAGGCGCGCTTTCTTGAATCCCCAAACCTCGGCGATACAGTCATTTATAATATAAGAAATAGGAAAAACCAATAATCCGGCTGTTACGGTCAAACTACCGATCTGGATTACTTTCGTTTCAAGAAGATTGGCTGCAATAAGGCAAACGTTAAAAAGGATACCCAGCAGCATAAAGGGTACAGATACTTTTTCTTTCATAATTCCTGTTTTTTACGTGGTGTTCTAGAATACACGACCGCTATTCACGGCATCAAATGTCTTTTTATTCTTTTGCGCTGCAAAGGTATAGGAAAAACTATGAAAAAGCAAAAGAAATCCGATGATTGACATACATTTCATTGAAAAGACATAACTTTGCCAAATACAGAGCTTAATGTTTGTATCAAAGATTAAACTTATAAACTATATTTAAAGAAACGATATCTAAATCATGGCAAAAGAAAATAAAAGCAATATCATCATCTACCAAAGTGAAGACGGGCAGACACACATAGAAGTGCAGATGGACGAAGATACCGTATGGCTATCCCAACAGCAAATGGCCGACCTTTACCAAACGTCTCGAACAAATGTGGTAGAACATATTAAGCACATTTATGAAGATGGTGAACTTGTTGAAGAATCAACCTGTCGGAAAATCCGACAGGTTCGACAAGAAGGAGCGCGCATGGTTGAAAGAGAAATTCCTCACTACAATCTTGATATGATAATATCTTTAGGCTACCGAATAAATTCAATTCAAGCCACACACTTCCGTCAATGGGCAACGGCACGCCTTAAAGAATATATCATCAAAGGCTTCACCATAGACGATGAACGATTGAAGCAGCTGGGAGGAGGCTATTATTGGAAAGAGTTACTCGACCGCATCCGTGACATCCGATCGTCTGAAAAGGTGATGTATAGACAAGTGCTTGATATCTATGCTACTGCCGTAGATTACGATCCCCACGCCAAACAATCTATTGAATTCTTCAAGATTGTTCAGAATAAGCTACACTTTGCAGCCCACGGACATACAGCTGCAGAAGTTATTTATGAACGAGCCGATGCCGACCAACACATGATGGGACTAACTTCCTTTAAAGGCGACCATCCGACATTGCGCGATGCAAAGATAGCCAAGAACTACTTGAGCGCAGAAGAACTCAAAGTGCTGAACAACCTTGTCTCCGGATATTTTGATTTTGCCGAAGTACAAGCTATCAAGCACCGTCCAATGTACATGAACGATTACATCAAACATCTGGATGCCATACTGTCTTCCACGGGAGAAGTTCTATTGATGGATGCCGGTATGATAAGTCATGAACAAGCTATGGATAAAGCTGAAACAGAATATCGCAAGTGGGAAGTACGCACGCTTTCACCTGTAGAACAAGCCTACCTCAACAGTATCAAAACACTGAATCATAAAACTAAAAAGAAAGGATGACTAAAAAAAATGAAAACTCTCTATGAACAATCCTTTTCAGACGACTACAGTGAAAGAAAAAGCTATAGAAGCAGCCCATACCGCACAAGCAACTGTCCAAAAGGCTAAACACAGAGTACAGAAAATACTGGATTGACAATAAAAAAGAGCCTCCCCATCAGCGTCGTATTCTGACAGGAAGGCTTATCACTTTGACCTTAAAACACATCACTCAATTAAAAAAGCGCATCAGGAGGAGAAATCTTTCAATTCCTCTTTCAACCGTTTACGGATGAAAAACAGACGGCTCTTCACCGTTCCCATCGGCAATCCTAATTTCTCGGCAATTTCTCTATACTTAAATCCAGCTACAAACATCTGAAAAGGCACTTTCATCTCTTCCGGTATAGAATGTATCACCCTATACAACTGTTTCATATCGTATGTAAATTCGAATCTGTCAGCATCCTCATCTTCTATCAGATGTTGTTGATTGATGGAGTAACTATCATCAATCAAGTTCATTTCTCGAACTGTACGACGATAGTTATTCACGAAAATATTACGCATAAGCGTATACATCCATCCTTTCAGATTTTTGCTATACGTAAACTTCTCCTGATTATCCAATGCCTGCAACAAACAATCCTGAACCAAATCATTGGCAGATTCGCGATCTGCCGTCAATTTATATGCGAAGCGATGCAAATCCGGTTGTATCGCTAATATTCCGTTCGTAAAATCTACTTTTTCCATCATCGTATTTCTTTTCTCTAATTAGTACGATACAAAGATCCGCTTTTTTAGAATCATTATAAATAGCAATTCTTCCGATTAGTTTGGCAATTTTTCCTTTGCCCCTCTCAACCATTTCTTTTTTTAGTTGTTGATTGGGCATTCACCTAAAACTTAACTCATAATGAAAACAAGCTTTAAAATGGTAGCTATGCTACTGGGGATAGGAATTTTCCCCCTCTGTGCCCATGCACAAAAAAAGGTAATCATCGAAGATGAAGAACCCAACTCAATCATGTTTGTCTCGAAGAACAAAGCAGGAGATGAAATCATCCGAATCATGAACGACCGTTCACAGATGCGTTTTCACGACCCCAATGCTCCCCGCTTCCTGCTCACTGACCAGAAAGGGAAATTCGCCCTCGGTATCGGAGGATACGTTCGTGCAACGGCAGAGTATGATTTTAACGGTATCGTTAATGATGTAGATTTCTATCCGGCATTGATACCACAACGCGGAAGCGGCAATTTTGCAAAGAACCAATTCCAGATGGACATCACCACTTCGACCCTGTTCCTCAAATTGGTAGGACGTACCAAACATTTGGGAGACTTCGTAGTTTACACTGCCGGAAACTTCCGTGGCGATGGAAAGACCTTCGAATTACAAAACGCTTACGCACAATTCCTCGGTTTCACTATCGGGTACAGCTATGGTTCGTTCATGGACCTCTCCGCACTGCCTCCAACTATCGACTTTGCAGGGCCTAACGGTTCAGCCTTTTACCGCACTACGCAATTAAGCTATATGTGTGATAAGTTGAAAAACTGGAAGTTTGGTGTTTCTATGGAAATGCCTTCAGTAGACGGAACAACCAATAATGATTTGTCTATCAACACCCAACGGATGCCTGACTTTGCCACTTCCGTACAGTACAACTGGAACAGCAACAGCCATATTAAATTAGGAGCCATTATCCGCAGCATGACTTATTCGAGCAATGTACATGAAAAAGCCTATTCTGCTACCGGCTTCGGTCTGCAAGCCTCTACAACCTTCAATATTACCAAGAAATTGCAGGCATACGGACAGTTTAATTATGGAAAAGGTATCGGTTCCTACCTGAATGATTTAAGCAACCTGAACGTAGATATCGTCCCCGATCCTGACAAGGAAGGAAAAATGCAAGTTCTTCCGATGCTGGGATGGTATGCAGGATTGCAATACAATCTTTGCCCGAGTATCTTTATATCCGGAACATACAGTCTGTCCAGACTTTATTCTGAAAATGGATATCCTAGTGAGAATCCCGAATCCTATCGTAAAGGACAATATCTGGTAGCCAATGCTTTCTGGAATGTAAGCAGCAATCTGCAAGTCGGCGTTGAATATTTGAGAGGATGGCGCACTGATTTCAGTTCCGCAACCCGTCATGCCAACCGGTTGAATATGCTGGTGCAGTATTCTTTCTAAACTGACATAATAATAAAACAAAAAAGCCGTCTCAACACCATGTTCGAGACGGCTTTTCTATATATAAAGGATTAGAAATTTAGAACTTATAGTTCACGCTCACACCAAACACTTTATTAGTACGGCTGTAAACGTCTTTATCCACTAATGATGCCATCGATGTTGCCTCTAAACCACGTGGTTTTTCTTTAGTGTAATCACTATATGTAGTCCAGAAATAAGCTACATCAAGGCTCAATGCCTGAGTAAAATTGATACGACCTCCAAAACCTACAGAATAAGAGTCACAAGAAAAACTTGTATCTGATTGGAAAGCGTCGCTCAAACCGTAGTCTGTTTTCTGATAACCTCCACTAACAGTGAATAATTTGTTAATATCCCACTCAACACCAGCCAAATACTCGTGTGTACCATGTTTCAATGTTTTCTGTTTGCCATCTGCCATACCAGCATTCTTATCATCAAAGAAGTGATATTCTACTGAAGCCCGAAGTGAAGGCAAAAACTCATAACTCGCTGCAACAGAAAGCATAGAAGGAAGGTCACTTGGTGTGTTCACACCATTTTGGTAAGGTGCCACAAATGCTGCTGCAGCATCCGGAGCAACAATCTCATGAGTATCATTCTCAATATTCATATTGGCTTTAAACTCATACTTTGCAGCTAAATTCAACTTACCGAATTTTGCATCTACACCGATAATTGGCGTTAATCCCCAACCTGTCTGATCACAATCTAGTTTCAGTTTCGCATCATTCAACTGCTGCGATTTTTGCAATGCTGCTTGTTGCGCCTGCTCTAAAGTCATACCACCAGCCATAAGCTGTTTTATAATCTCACGTCCCAATTCTTCTGCCACACCTTCTTTCAAATTGATATCCAGAAAACCTTTATAGCCACCTGTAAAATAATTCATACGTGCACCAGCAAAAACTGAGAAGTGCTCATTTATTTTATAACTTGCTCCTAACTGCAAACCATAGATATACTGACGTCCCTCCATAGCGGAACTAATACTGTATTGATTAGGAGCTAGCATCCCCTGACCTATTGTATTGACCAAACTAATAGCAGCAGCATCGAACATAGGCAAACCATTATCAAAAGAAGCTTTTCCGCCACCACCAACAATAGCAAAGCTACCGGAAAATGCCCAGTCACCTTTTTTATATACAGCATGTATGGAAGGAATAACGGGAGCAGAAGCTTTTCCTTCATAATTACGCACAGTGGTCTGTCCGTCCATAGTCCATAAAGGACTTGTAGCAGCAATATCACGAGTTTGATATGCACTTTGAATAGTAAGCGCTACTTGAAGACCATCTTTGGGAAGAAATGCCAGTCCGGCAGGATTACTATAAACTCCATCAACATCAATGGAAGCGCCGCGGGCTATCATGCGCAAGAAAGCAGCATTCTGATTCGTATTGGTTAGATAATCTCCGGCAAAAGTTGGAATTGAAACGATCAACATTGCAAGACCAATCAACGAAATTTTTCTCATCTAAATCTTTTTTTAATTATTTCGGGCGCAAAGATACAACATTATTGCACACTGAATACACGTTTGTGCATTTATTTTCATTTACCTGCCCATTTTAATTGAAAAAATAAACTGTTTCTAATGAAACAATCTATATTTATCACTATACAGAGAGCAAACAAATCCACCTGTTTTTACGTTTTAATAGAATAATAATTTATAGAATACTATTATGGCCTATACAATTGCATTTTTCGGCACAAAGCCTTATGACGAGTCTTCTTTCAATAAGAAAAACAAAGAATTCGGATTTGAAATACGTTATTACAAAGGAAATCTGAATAAGAACAATGTACTACTGACACAAGGTGTAGATGCTATATGTATCTTTGTTAATGACGTTGCCGATGCAGAAGTTATCCGTATTATGGCAGCTAATGGAGTAAAACTGCTAGCACTGCGATGTGCCGGATTCAACAATGTAGATTTGGATGCAGCTGCAGCTGCGGGAATTACCGTTGTACGCGTACCTGCTTACTCACCCTATGCGACTGCCGAATACACGGTAGCTCTTATGCTATCGCTAAACCGCAAAATACCTCGCGCCTCCTGGCGTACCAAAGACGGTAATTTCTCCCTGCACGGTCTGATGGGATTCGATATGCACGGGAAAACAGCAGGTATCATCGGCACAGGGAAAATAGCGAAAATACTGATTCACATCTTAAAAGGATTCGGAATGAACGTACTGGCTTATGACCTCTATCCGGACTACAACTTCGCCCGTCAAGAACAAATAGTTTATACTTCACTGGACGAACTATACCACAATTCGGATATTATCTCCTTACACTGTCCGCTCACTGAAGAGACCAAATACCTGATAAACGACTACTCTATCAGCAAAATGAAAGACGGAGTAATGATTATCAATACCGGTCGCGGGCAACTGATTCATACCAATGCACTGATTGAAGGACTGAAGAACAAAAAAATAGGTTCCGCAGGACTGGACGTATACGAGGAAGAAAGCGAATACTTTTATGAAGATCAATCCGACCGCATCATCGACGATGATGTACTCGCCCGTTTGCTCTCGTTCAACAATGTAATCGTCACTTCTCATCAAGCTTTTTTCACACATGAAGCAATGGAGAATATTGCCGCAACCACCCTGCAAAACATAAAAGATTTTATCAATCACAAGCCTTTATTAAATGAAGTGAAGAAATAAAACTTTTAAGCCGCTTTCTTTGTTTACCAAACATATAAACAAATAAGAGAAAGGACAGTTTTTATGAAAAAAGTAATACATAAAGCAGATACAAGAGGACATTCCCAGTATGATTGGCTGGATAGTTATCACACTTTCAGTTTTGACGAGTACTTCGACTCCGACCGTATCAATTTTGGTGCTCTTCGCGTATTGAATGATGATAAGGTTGCGCCCGGACAAGGTTTTCAGACTCATCCGCATAAGAATATGGAAATCATTTCCATTCCTCTGAAAGGACATCTGCAGCATGGAGACAGCAAGAAGAACAGCCGCATTATTACTGTCGGAGAAATTCAGACAATGAGTGCGGGAACAGGAATCTTCCATAGTGAAGTTAATGCAAGTCCGGTAGAACCGGTGGAATTCCTGCAAATTTGGATTATGCCGAGAGAACGGAATACCCGTCCCGTTTATCAGGATTTTAGCATTACAGAACTGGAACGTCCGAACGAACTGGCAGTCATCGTATCTCCCGACGGTAGCACACCTGCTTCCCTTTTGCAAGATACCTGGTTCTCCATCGGCAAAGTAGAAGCCGGAAAGAAATTAGGTTATCACATGCATCAAAGTCATGCAGGCGTCTATATCTTCCTCATTGAAGGAGAAATAGTAGTAGACGGTGAAGTTCTGAAACGTCGTGACGGCATGGGTGTTTACGATACGAACAGCGTTGAACTGGAGACATTGAAAGACTCACATATTCTATTAATAGAAGTACCTATGTGATATCATCATTAAAAATAATAAACTAAAGCTGCCAGATAATCTTATGGCGAAATTAAACATAGCAGATATCCGACAGGAATATACGAAAGGCGGGTTGCGGGAAAGTGAACTTCCCGGCGACCCGCTTTCGCTTTTCAGTCGTTGGCTGCAAGAAGCGATTGACGCAGAGGTGGACGAACCGACTGCGGTCATTGTAGGGACTGTATCCCCCGAAGGAAAACCGTCCACACGTACAGTATTGTTAAAAGGACTCCATGATGGAAAATTTATCTTTTATACCAATTACGAAAGCCGCAAAGGCAAACAATTGGCACAAAATCCATATATCTCCCTCTCTTTTGTCTGGCACGCCCTCGAAAGACAAATACATATAGAAGGAATAGCAACGAAAGTTTCACCGAAAGAATCGGATGAATACTTCCGGAAGCGTCCTTATAAAAGCCGGATTGGTGCACGAATTTCTCCGCAAAGTCAACCGATAACAAGCAGAATGCAATTGATACGATCCTTCGTCAGAGAAGCCGCCCGATGGATTGGAAAAGAAGTGGAAAGACCTGATAATTGGGGCGGATATGCCGTCACACCTACAAGGATTGAATTCTGGCAAGGACGCCCCAACCGACTGCACGACCGCTTTCTATACACCCTACAACCGGACGGTGAATGGAAAATCAGTCGTCTTGCTCCTTGATTTCGTCGATTTTTCTTGGCAACTCCAACGAGAATACGTAATATTGCAACTATAAAATAGTCAGCTATGACACTGGATTATATTTATCACAGCGGTTTCGCCATCGAAATGGAAGGTGTAACCATTATCATCGATTACTACAAAGATTCTTCCGAAACGGAACACAACCGGGGAATCGTGCATGATTATCTCCTGCAAAGGCCGGGTAAACTGTACGTATTGGCCACCCATTTCCATCCCGATCACTTTAACCGTGAAATATTGACTTGGAAAGAGCAACGCCCCGACATTCAATACATCTTCTCCAAAGATATTCTGAAGTCCCATCGTGCCAAAGCCGAAGATGCTTTCTATATTAAAAAAGGAGAAACCTACGAAGACGACACGATCCGCATCGACGCCTTCGGATCAACAGATGTCGGCAGTTCGCTCCTTCTTCACTTACAAGATTGGAGTATCTTCCATGCCGGCGACTTGAACAACTGGCATTGGAGTGAAGAATCGACCGAAGAAGAGATACGAAAAGCCAATGGTGATTTCCTTGCAGAAGTTAAATATTTAAAAGAAAAAGTGCCTAACATCGATCTAGTGCTATTCCCGGTGGATCGGAGAATGGGAAAAGATTATATGAAAGGGGCAAAACAGTTCATCGAACAAATAAAAACTACTATATTTGTGCCCATGCACTTCAGTGAAGATTATGAAGGAGGAAATGCGCTTCGTAGTTTTGCAGAAAATGCAGGATGCCGTTTTATCAGCATCACCCGTCGGGGCGAAAGTTTTGAGATTACCAAATAAACACATTATAATTATGAATAAATTTACGATTCTGTTTCTTACTATGTTTCTCGCATTGCCGATGGCAATGAAGGCAGATTCTGCAAAAGAGAAGAAAGATGACACCAGGTACCTTGTAGGAGCCGTTCCTGAAGTAGAAGGTAAAGTAGTATTTTCCAAAGAGTTCCAGATTCCCGGAATGAGTCAGGCACAAATCTACGACACAATGACAAAGTGGATGGATGAACGTCTGAAAGAGAATAAAAACACCGACAGCCGCATTGTTTTCTCCGACGAAGTAAAAGGAACAATTGCCGGTATTGGAGAAGAATGGATTGTTTTCCATTCCAGTGCCCTGTCATTAGACCGTACATTAGTTAACTATCAGATTACCGTTACCTGCAAACCCGGAAACTGCCTGGTAGAGCTTGAAAAAATCCGTTTTACTTATCGTGAAACAGAAAAATATAAAGCCGAAGAATGGATTACTGATAAATATGCGCTCAATAAAGCTAAGACTAAATTAGTACGTGGCTTGGCCAAATGGCGTAGAAAAACTGTAGACTTCGCCGATGATATATTCATGGATGTAGCGGTAGCTTTCGGAGCACCTGACACCCGTCCGAAAACAGAGAAAAAGAAGAAAGAAGAAGAGCAAAAAACTCCATCAATCGTTGCAGCCGCAGGTCCGATTGTCATTGGTGGCGCAGATAAAAAGACTGATATAAAAGTGACAACTGGCGAACCTGCTCAAACCACTGTTCCTGCTGCAACTCTCACTCCTGCTACTCCTGCAGGCAAGGCTTCCGCTGATATGCCGGGTTATATAGAAATTGATTTGAAACAAATCCCGGGTGAAGTATATGCTTTGATGGGAAGCGGAAAATTAGTAATCAGCATCGGAAAAGATGAGTTCAACATGACCAATATGACTGCAAATGCTGGTGGCGCACTTGGTTATCAATCAGGAAAAGCAGTTGCCTATTGCACACTTTCACCCGATCAAGCTTACGATGCAATAGAAAAGGCAGATAGCTATACATTAAAGTTGTACGCTCCGAACCAAACAACACCTTCGGCTGTTATCGAATGTAAGAAAATGCCTTCACAGACAACTCCGCAAGCCGGACAACCGCGCACGTATGTTGGAGAAATCGTGAAGCTCTTAATGAAAAAATAAGGAGAATCGCAACAATGGAAATAAAAAGTAAATTTGACCATTTTAATATCAACGTCACTAATCTGGAGCGGAGTATCGCTTTTTATGAAAAAGCACTCGGCTTAAAAGAACATCATCGGAAGGAAGCATCCGACGGCTCGTTCACGTTAGTCTACCTGACTGATAACGAAACAGGTTTCTTGCTGGAATTGACGTGGTTGAAAGATCATACTGCTCCATATGAACTGGGAGAAAACGAAAGCCATCTCTGCTTTCGTGTAGCCGGCGATTACGATGCAATCAGAGCTTATCACAAAGAAATGAATTGTGTATGTTTTGAGAACACGGCCATGGGGCTTTATTTCATCAATGACCCGGACGATTACTGGATTGAGGTACTTCCACAAAAGTAAGAGAGGTCGTCTCAAAAGTCCCTAAAAAGAAAAAATCACCCTTACTACAATTTGGAGTGGCCCTAAAAAGCTAAACAGATTAAAAAGGGACTTCAATAAATAAAAAAGATAAGGCAACTAATTCACTGCGAATTAGTTGCCTTTTTGTATTGCTAGGCAGAGATATTCAACAAATGTCTCTAAAAATTAACAAGATTGATAAAGAGTCCGGTTTTGCATCGGGCTCTTCCCTTTTAACCTTGATTTGACTCTACTATTATTGTACTACTCTATAATATTCCTCTAAGGCTTTTCGGACAGCCTATGCTGTTTCTAAAAAACAAAGCATAATCCTAAAATTGCCGCCAGTATAAAAAAACAACCAGGAACAAATTGGTTAACAAGCAGCCTCATTAGTTGCATTCTGGGCAACACAAACATATCATTCGCCTTACCTTTATCATACAATATGGTAACCTTATCATCTATATGATACTGTTTTGGATAAAGATAAATGTTATTTTCCTCTCCACTCTTTAGATTAGAAGGAAGAAATTGGCAACACTTCTCGTCTTCTCCCTCCAATTTATATTTTATTTTTGGTATACATACATCAGTAATATTCATACCATCAGACTTTACCTGTGTCTCTATATCCACTACCTTTCCATGTGTTTTCCTGTCATACGATTTTATTATCCTGCAATGAAGCATCCACAAGAGTCCCATTTTCAGAATTAGAAAAGCACCCCGCAACATAAGTACAACAGATACTACACAAATTATTATATTTATAACCATACTTTTATTTCTTATGACGGCTAGCTCTCTTCTTCCGGATATCTGCTTTCATCTTCGCTGCACCCGAACCATGCTGTCCACGAATATACGTCGCTTTTTTCGCTTTCGTCTTCACTTTTTCCTCTTCTTTGGGCTTATCTTTCTTACCTTTAAAAACGATTCCACCCATGATTGCTTCTTCTATACTCATATAATCATTTATTAGTATTCAACATTTCCGACGGCAAAGATAACCCTTTTCTGCGGATTTATTTATCTTTGCAGAGTTAACAATCGTAACCACCAATGGCAACAACAACTCTTTCTGCAGAAAAGGACCCGATGGGAGCCGCTATTTCTGATTATTTCAACCATCACAGAGCTGATCGTTTGCGGGTATTCTCTTCCCAATTCGAAGAAGATGAAATTCCCGTCAAAGAATTGTTCCGTAGTATACAGTCTATGCCTATATTAGAGCGTACCGCCCTACAAATGGCTACAGGACGAATATTGGATGTAGGTGCCGGAAGCGGATGCCATGCACTGGCACTTCAGGAAATGGGAAAAGAAGTGTGTGCCATTGATATTTCTCCGTTATCCGTCGAAGTGATGCAACAACGCGGAGTGAACGATCCGCGCCTCATCAACCTTTTTGACGAAACATTTACCGAAACATTCGACACGATCCTGATGCTTATGAATGGTTCCGGAATTATCGGAAGACTGAATAATATGCCCGGATTCTTCCAACGAATGAAACGTATTCTCCGTCCCGGCGGATGCATACTCATGGATTCCAGCGATTTGCGCTATCTTTTTGAAGAAGAAGACGGCAGCATAGTCATCGATCTGGCCGGAGATTATTATGGAGAGATTGACTTCCAAATGCAATATAAAGATGTAAAAGGAGACACATTCGACTGGTTATATCTAGATTTCCAGACTCTTAGTTTATACGCTTCCGAATGTGGTTTTAAGGCAGAACTAGTGAAAGAAGGAAAACATTACGATTACCTAGTCAAACTTAGTATTGCTTGAAAAGCTCATTATTATATAGTGACGGTATGCGTTCCGGATAGCGTCACTATATAACCTAAATAGTGACGCCATCACATCAGGATAGCGTCACTATTTTTATATGCTCATAAATGCTCCGTCAGATACGCCTAATGAAGGCTTTCTTTCATTTCAGCATCTCATTAATCTTCTGTACAAGAGAAGCAAACTCTTCTTCATTATACAAACGAGTCAGTTTTACAATTCTTCCTTCCTTATCAACTAACACATTTCTTGTTATTCCGGATTCACGCAATGCATATTTCGCAAAAATATCAGCTCCCGGATCCAGTCCTAACGGATAAGTCACTCCGGTAGATTTAGCAAAAGCCAATACTTTATCAAGTGGTTCGTCACGGTCAATGCCAATTAAAGCAAAGTCTGCATTATTTTTATGCTTTAACCAAATATCCTTCTCAATAAACGGCATTTCTTTACGACAAACTCCGCACCAACTTGCAGTAAACTGCAACATGACAACCTTACCACGAAGGGAAGATAGACTCACTTGTTTACCATCTGTCAGGATAATCGTAAAGTCCGGAGCCATCTCTCCTACCCGAACAATATATCCTGTACTATCTGCCTGAACAGATATAGCATCTGCAGCTACTTCTACACTATCTGTTGCAACTTCTACATTTGCCGTCCCCTTTTTCTGTCCGGAACAAGCCCATATACCTATGGCTAAAATCGCCATACCACATACATTCATAATTTTCATTTTCATCTAATCATTGGTAACTTTGCAAATATAAAAAAAGTATGCGATGTATTTGCATTTTTAAAAGAAATTCATACCTTTGCACCCGCAAAAGAAAAACGCCTCTTTAGCTCAGTTGGCCAGAGCACGTGATTTGTAATCTCGGGGTCGTTGGTTCGAATCCGACAAGAGGCTCTCCTATAAAAATGTTGTTTATCCGATCAGGTAAAACAGCATTTTTTTTATTTATACTCTTTCATTTTTTTGTTTACGAAATATTACCACACTCACAGCCAACAGAATTAAAATAATCCCAATAGCGCTATTCAGAGTAAATAATTCTTTAAACACAAAAACTCCGATCACCACAGCTGTCAATGGTTCCATCGCACCTAAAATAGATGTCAACGTAGGCCCTGCATATTTAATAGCCCGTACCAATGTTATATTAGAAATGGCTGTAGCCGGTAATGCAAGTCCCAAAATAATCAACCAGGTATAACCGTCAGCTACCAGCTGAAGCCCGGAAGTAGTCAAAGCACCTATAAAATAAAGAACGGTTCCTAACCCCATAACATAACAAGTCAGTACAGTGGAATTGATTCGAACAGCGCGTGTCATTCGTACGCCAACAATATACCCCGCATAGGAAAACACAGAAACACAAGCTGCTACCAGTCCGACTATCGTATCACCATTTTTTCGCCTCCAGTTCCCCCGATGAAAGCAAGGCCGCTCCTAACAAGGACATGGAGACCGCAAACATCACCCAAAGGGATTTCTTTTCCTGAAAGAAGTACATCATAACTAGAGATACCGCCAACGGATACATAAAATGAATGGTTGACGCCACCCCGGTAGCTATATTCTGATATGCTATAAGCAAACTGAATGAAGTAACTGCCCTCAACAAACTTAATAAAAGAACAACTAAAAAATCTTTCTTTTCCAATCGAAAACTACATCCCGAACACCATCCGAACAGAGTCAACGCAATTGTCGCCACTCCCCAACGATAGGAAAGCACTTCGAAAGCTGAAAAACCTGCCAACAATAAAGTGAGGGAAAAGAACGGAGCCAGTCCAAAAGTAGAGGAAGACACCGCTGCATAAAGTATACCTTTTATACGATTCATCAATCTATTCAACTAATTTCCGATATTCATGGGTACAAAGATCATAAATATTTCTTTAATATCACCATTAATTTCACATTATCAGTTAATCGATCTACCCCCTAAATCAGTACAAGAAGATAAGTCTGATACATTTCCTCCTTATAAATATAACCTTTTAATAATCCTCAATAACTGTATTTCCAAAAATATCCTTTTTGATAATTTTTCTATGACCATCACTACTTTCAATTATTTCGTTCCCAAAAATATCTTTTTTAATGGTTGTTCTATTGCCTTTGCCATCTTCGATAATAGTATTCCCAAAGATATCTTTTTTAATCGTCTTTCTATTACCTTTATCATCACGAATGATGGTATTTCCAAAAATATCCTCTTCAATAGTCTTTCTATTGCCTTTATCATCACGAATGGTGATATTCCCAAAAATATCTTTTTCAATGGTCTTTCTATTGCCTTTATCATCACGAATGGTGATATTCCCAAAAATATCTTTTTCAATGGTCTTTCTATTGCCTTTATCATCACGAATGATGATATTTCCAAAGATATCCTTTTCGACAGTCTTTCTCTCTTGATTAACTCCAGAATACTCATAATTGTCTTCAATAAGATTTGCACCATAGCTCTTTATTATATAAGGAGCCAAAATAAATTGGGTAGCAAATAGGATAAATAAAATCTTTTTCATGGCGTTTTTCTTTTGGTTTATAACAAAAGTAACGCAGGAAAATCATAAAAAACTAGTGAATACTATAATTGTCGATAGGGAAAAGCCTAAAATAAAGAATTAAACACAGTACCTATTGTACCATACCATAATGCGGGAATTGACGAGAGCACTCAGCAGGAACAATAGATTTCTCTTCTAAATAAAGAATAAAGCAGGTATTCAGACTGAGCCGAATATTCTCAAATTTTCAAGTGGTCCCCCGAAACGGTCTCCGTAAAAAATAAGCCCTTGAAAGTGCTTGACTCTCAAGGGCTTTAAAGTGATAGTTGAGGTTCCTGGCGGATTCGAACCGCCGTACACGGTTTTGCAGACCGCTGACTAAGCCACTCATCCAAGGAACCATTATTTCTCGTTTGCGGTTGCAAAGGTAGTACAAATTTTGAAACTACCAACTATCCGCAGCAATTTTTCTTTGTACTTTTTTTCTTTACATCACACTCTCTGCGTTTCTTCTCCATCATATCCTTTAGTTCACAGCCACTTACGCAGCTGTCACAAGGATTCTGATTTTCCCGCGTACGACGAAAAAAAAGAAATATTCCATATACGACACGGGCAATGCAGAGCACAACGAGTACTCCGACTACCCACTCTTGCCAATTATTCATACAAACAATCCTCCAATCTGATAAACAGCAAATGATACAAGCCAAGCTAATGCCGTTGTATAGCAGGCAGCAAAAAGCGCCCATTTCCAACTACCCGATTCCTGTTTGATAGCCGCCAACGCCGCAATACACGGGAAGTAAATCAATACAAACAGCATATAACAAAAAGCGACCAATGGAGTAATCGGAATACGTTCTGCCAAACTCACCGAGTCAGCATCCGGATCATCTGCATACAAAACGCCTAACGTACTTACCACCAATTCTTTCGCCCCTACACCGGAAAGCAAGCCAATACCTAATTTCCAATCAAATCCCAATGGCTTTATTACCGGCTCTATTCCGCGCCCCAACTGACCGATATAAGAATTTTCCTGCTGTTCGGCAACCGTTTCATAAGCATCATGATTCGGATAATATCCCAGAAACCAGATAATAATAGAAGCAATCATAATAATTCCGCCCATCTTTTTCAGATACTGCGCTCCCTTTTCCCATGTATGACGGAAGATAGACTTCGCTGTCGGCATTCGGTAAGGAGGAAGCTCCATCACAAACGGCGTATCATCACCCTTTATCAGAAACTTGCTAAACAAGCGAGCCATTACCACAGCCAGCACAATACCAATCACATAGATACTTAACAGCACCAAACTTGCATTGTTCGGGAAGAAAGCACCCACCAACAATAAATAAATCGGCAGACGCGCACTACAAGACATCAATGGATTCACCAACATGGTAATGAGACGACTCTTCCGGTTCTCAATAGTACGGGACGCTATAATCGCAGGCACATTACATCCGAATCCCATAATCAGAGGAATAAACGACTTTCCGTGCAACCCCATTTTATGCATGATCTTATCCATGATAAAAGCCGCACGAGCCATATAACCAGAATCCTCCATGATAGAAATACAGAAATACAGAATCAGGATATTCGGTAAGAAAACAATGACAGCTCCTACCCCACCGATAATTCCATCAATCAGCAGATCTTTAAATGGACCTTCCGACATATTATTGCGCAGCAATTCACCAAGCTGCTCTACCATCCATTCAATTCCCATCATCGGATATTCGCCAATGACAAATGTACCTTCAAACATCAGATACATAAAAAGAAAGAAAATAGGAAATCCCCAGACACGATGAGTTACAATCGAATCCAGTACCTTTGTTGTCTGCGCCTGTTCCAGATGATTATCCGTGAACGTTTCTTTCAACGCACCACTGATAAATCCATATTTAGCATCAGTAATAGCCGATTCACAATCCTCATTCATTGTCTCCTGAACACGCTTCGACATCTTGTCGCGGACATGGAAAATTTCATCCGCATTCGGCAATGTGCGTACAATACGCTCAATGTCAGGATCATTCTCCAACAATTTAATGGAGAGGAAACGGGTAGAATATTTATGCCGGATAAACTCGTTCTTGGACACTTCACTTTTTACAGCCTCAATCGCTTTTTCTATATCAGGACCGTGATTTATATGAATATGCCGGAAGACACGCCCCGTCTTTTTATGTTCACGCACATAATCTTCCAGATGCTCTTCCTCATGGTTCTTACGGTCTTCCAAAGAGTCATGCCATTCAGTCAAGTCTTTGAGAACTTCCGGATTCATGTTTCCCTGTTTATCGAAGAAGTCTACTCCTTCATACAGATTGATAACTACATGAAACAACGTATCCAATCCACGATTTTTCTTACTGGCAGTAGGCAGCATCGGCACCCCGAACAACTTGCTCAACAAATGGTAATCCAATGTATTTCCACTGGCTTCCAATTCATCATAGATATTCAGAGCCACTACCATGCGGACATTCATGTCTATCAATTGAGTAGTCAGATATAAGTTTCGCTCCAGATTAGAAGAATCGACGACATTAATAATCACGTCAGGAGTTTCATCGATAATATGATGGCGAACATAGATTTCTTCCGGCGTATAAGCAGATAAAGAATAAGTTCCCGGCAGATCGACAATACGGAAATGATAACCTTCGAAGTCAAAATAACCTTCTTTGGCATCCACGGTCACACCGCTGTAATTGCCTACATGCTCATGAGCACCGGACGCAAGATTAAACAAAGAAGTCTTGCCACTGTTCGGATTTCCGACCAAGGCAACATTGATGGTGCGACGTTTACCTAACGCCAATCGTTTCATATCTTCTTCTTTTACTGAAAGGTCTTCGGGTAATCCTTCATGATAAACAGTCTTTTCAGCCAGTTCTTTTGCCTCCTCCTCGCTGATTACTTCGATCATTTCAGCTTCCTGACGACGAAGAGATATTTCATAACCTAAGACTTTATATTTTATGGGATCTTTTAGGGGAGCGTTCAACAGCACTTCAACCGTTTTACCTTTAATGAAGCCCATCTCCACAATACGTTTACGAAAACCACCGTGCCCCAATACCTTTACAATAACACCTTTTTCTCCTGTTTTTAATTCGGACAAACGCATAACTCTCAAAATTTTCGGCAAAGATAATTCATAACTTCGGAGCACGCAAATTATTTAGAATGTTTTTAAATAGCAGCCATTTTCTTCCTCCAAAAGATTTAGGAAAAATAAAAAAACTTATTGATAAACTCGTATCTTTGCAGATATGATACAACAACGCGTTACAAAATATATAGAAAAAGAACATTTGTTCTCACTGGATGCCAAAGTCCTGATTGCATTGAGTGGCGGTGCCGACTCGGTGGCACTGCTATGTATTCTGCACACAGCAGGTTATCATTGCGAAGCCGCACACTGTAATTTCCACCTGCGAGGCGAAGAATCAGACCGGGATGAACTGTTTGTCCGCCAACTTTGCAAAAGAACCGGAATCCATTTGCATACAATTGATTTTAACACGACACAATACGCAAAGGAAAAACAGATTTCGATTGAAATGGCTGCACGGGAATTACGCTATGACTGGTTCGAGAAAACGAGAAAAGAATGCCAGGCAGATGTGATCGCCGTAGCACATCATCAGGATGATAGCGTAGAAACCATACTACTCAATCTGATTCGAGGTACAGGAATTACCGGTTTATTAGGGATCCGCCCCCGCAACGGAGCAATCGTGCGGCCTCTGCTTTGCGTCAACCGGGAAGACATCATTCATTATCTGGAGAGCATCGGACAAGATTATGTAACAGACAGTACCAATCTGGAAGACGAATATACCCGTAACAAAATCCGGCTCAATCTCCTTCCTCTTATACAGGAAATCAATCCGTCAGTCAAAAAGAATCTGATAGACACGAGCAATTATCTGAATGATGTAGCTACCATATATAATAAATGCATAGAGGAAAGCAAAAATAATATTGTAACGACAGAAGGTATCCGAATCAGTGAGTTAGTAAAGGAACCGGCACCCGAAGCTATTCTATTCGAAATCTTGCATCCTCTAGGCTTCAATTCTGCACAAATCAAAGATATTGCCTTTTCGCTTCACAGCCAACCGGGCAAACAATTTTGCAGTAAAAAATGGAGAGTGATAAAAGACAGAGAATTCTTATTAATAGAAGCTATTGAATCGGGAAATGAAATTCTTCCTCCTTTTCAAATCATCAAAGAAGAAAAAGAATACACCCCTGATTTCCTAATTCCACGCGACAAAGGAATAGCCTGTTTTGATGCCGACAAACTGAATGGAGATATTCATTACCGGAAATGGCAGACAGGAGACACTTTTATTCCTTTCGGAATGAAAGGAAAGAAAAAAATAAGCGATTATCTGACCGACCGCAAATTTTCTATCAGTCAAAAAGAACGCCAGTGGGTACTCTGCTGTGGTGAACACATTGCGTGGCTGATAGGCGAACGAACAGACAACCGCTTTCGTATTGATGAAACAACTAAGCGTGTCGTAATCTACAAAATAGTTTGAGGCAATTTCTGTTTCTTGAAGCAATCTGACAACAAAGCCGCAAAAGGAGTATCATACACCCGTGCTTTCTTAACGCAAGCTTTTACACAGGCACAACACTTGATACATTTAGCTTCATCTGTATGCAGTTCATCCCCTTTCGTTATAGCCCCTGCCGGGCAACGGACCACACACAATCCACAATGGGTGCACAAATTTTCATCCTCCACCCAAGGAGTGCGGGGAAGCGGTGTTCCACTTTTACGTAACTTGATAACTTTCCTCAAAAAGCGAAACAAAGGAAAAAATGGCTGGCTCGGACGTTTAATAGCACGTACGTCTACCGGATAAAGGGTATCCATGCTATCAGCAGCCTGTATTTTTTCCATGATTTTCTTCCCAAATTCCGTAGCAAAGGCTAAATCCGACTCATCGGGACGTCCCACCGCAATCGGATGTTTATCAGTACTATATGAATGTTCTCCAATAAAAGTTGCCCCAGCAATCACTTTCAATCCATGAGGAATAGCAAAAGCATCCAGTTCCATTAAAGCTTTTTCATAAGCACGGTTTCCATACACCACCACCAAAACGGTCGGAGTATCCACTCCCCGGATGTACTGCAAACGCTCCATTGCCAGAGGAGCGACATGACCTCCATACACAGGCACTACAATAATGGCCAAAGCAGATGCAGGAATCACGATTTCATCTGCAATTTGCTGCGTTACATTAATAGGAAGGATATTTTTTATGCCCGTACCGTGAACAATCGCTTCCGCAACTTGTTTAGATGTGTGTGTAGGCGAAAAATAAATTAAATGAGCTTCATTTACTGTCATACTATTTTCTTTTATGTAGCAAAGATACACTTTTACGTGGAAAAAAATGTTTGATTGTTCATGAAACCAAAAAAAATTATTATCTTTGCCCCGTTGAAACATTCTACGATTCAACATATACATCCCTAATTCAGAATAAAAAACAAAACGTATGCTTGCATATCTGTAGCCATAAGCTGTAGTAATGCTGTCCGTAATTCAGCAAAAAAAGAAATATTAATAACTTACCATACTATATGTATAACATTATCCAATTAAACGACAAAAATCTGTCGGAACTTCAAGTTATTGCCAAAGAGTTAGGCATAAAAAAAGCAGACTCATACAAAAAAGAAGACCTTGTTTATAAGATACTCGATGAACAGGCTATTGTAGGAGCTACTAAGAAAGTTGCCGCAGATAAGCTCAAAGAAGAACGCAAAAATGAAGAACAAAAGAAAAAGCGTTCACGGGTAGCTCCTACCAAAAAAGAAGACAAGGTAGTTTCCACACCAAAGAGTGGAGAGGTTAATAAAACAAAAGAAGCCACTCCTGTAAAAGCACCACAACCTTCCAAGAAAGAAGAAAGTACAAACAAAGAAAAAGAAGCTCCTGTTGTAGAAGCTAAAGCAGAAAACGCTACTACTGCTCCCAAGCGTAAAGTGGGACGTCCACGCAAGAGCGCTGACGCAGAAGAGAAAAAAGAAGTAGAAAATGTAACACCGGCTGCTCCCAAAGTGGTGGAAACTAAGCCTGTTGTTGCAGAGAAAACTACTGAAACAAAAGAAAAAGCTGCTCCAGCACAACAGCCGACTGCTGAAAAGAAAGCAAAAAGCAAACCGGCTGCAGAAACAAATAAACCAGCCGCAGAGCCAAACAAGCCTGCTGCAGAGAAAAAAGTTATAGATAAACCACAAAAGAAAGCCGCACCCGTTATCGACGAGGAAAGCAATATCTTATCCAGCGTTGACGATGATGATTTTATTCCAATCGAAGATCTGCCTTCTGAAAAAATAGAGCTTCCTACCGAACTCTTTGGCAAATTCGAGGCAACTAAAACAGAACCTGTGCAAACAGCACCTGAACAGCCATCTCATCCTCAACAGCAACAACAATCTCAACAGCAGCAAGCACAACAGCAACGCCCGCGCATTGTCCGTCCACGCGACAATAACAACGGTAGTAGCAATGTGAACAATAACGCTAATAACAACAATAATAATTTCCAGCGTAATAACAATAATCAGAATCCAAATCAGAACCAGAACCAACAACGCTTACCGATGCCACGTGCCACTCAGCAAAACCATGCGAACGAGAATCTTCCGGCACAACAGCAACAACAGCAGGAACGCAAGGTTATTGAACGCGAAAAGCCTTACGAATTCGATGATATTCTCAACGGAGTAGGCGTTCTGGAAATCATGCAGGATGGATACGGATTCCTCCGTTCTTCCGATTACAACTACCTTTCTTCTCCTGACGACATTTATGTATCACAATCTCAAATCAAACTCTTTGGTTTGAAAACCGGTGATGTAGTGGAAGGTGTTATCCGTCCACCCAAAGAAGGAGAAAAATATTTCCCGTTGGTAAAAGTGTCGAAAATTAACGGACGTGACGCAGCCTTCGTTCGCGACCGTGTTCCTTTCGAACATCTGACACCTCTCTTCCCGGATGAAAAGTTCAAACTTTGCAAAGGCGGTTATTCAGACTCCATGTCTGCACGCGTTGTTGACCTTTTCGCTCCTATCGGTAAAGGACAACGTGCCTTGATCGTTGCCCAGCCAAAGACAGGTAAGACTATCTTAATGAAAGATATCGCTAACGCTATTGCAGCCAATCACCCGGAAGTTTACATGATTATGCTGCTGATTGACGAACGTCCGGAAGAAGTAACCGATATGGCACGCAGCGTTAATGCAGAAGTTATCGCTTCTACTTTCGACGAACCGGCAGAACGTCACGTAAAAATTGCAGGTATCGTATTGGAAAAGGCAAAACGTTTGGTAGAATGTGGTCACGACGTAGTGATCTTCCTTGATTCTATCACCCGTCTGGCTCGTGCATACAATACAGTATCTCCTGCATCCGGTAAAGTTCTTTCCGGTGGTGTGGATGCAAATGCACTTCACAAACCTAAACGTTTCTTCGGTGCTGCCCGTAATATTGAAAACGGCGGCTCGTTGACCATCATCGCTACCGCATTGATCGATACCGGTTCTAAAATGGACGAAGTTATCTTCGAAGAATTTAAGGGTACCGGCAACATGGAGTTGCAGCTCGACCGCAACCTGTCCAACAAACGTATCTTCCCGGCAGTCAACATTACTGCATCCAGCACTCGTCGCGACGACTTGTTGCTTGATAAAACAACTCTTGACCGCATGTGGATATTACGTAAATATCTTGCAGACATGAATCCGATCGAAGCAATGGACTTCGTTAAAGACCGTTTGGAAAAGACCAGAGATAACGATGAATTCCTGATGAGCATGAACAGCTAATTAGCGGTAAACGATAAATGATGAACGGTGAACAAACTGCGTCCTGATAATTGCAGTTTGTTCACCGTTCTCTTTTTTAGCCACCCCGTTAATCAATAACCACTTGCCGTTCATCCTTCACAATCCAACGTTCATCAGCAATAGTTCCCCCTAATAATCCATCACACATTACATTTTTGTACAAAATACTTTCACTTGCGTCCAAAACCACTACTTCACCCTTTTTCGCGTTTCCTTTTTTCCTACTTTTGTTTCAAAATCAACTATTACTTAATTCTAACCAGTAATGAAAACTATTTATCCATTCATGGGATTAGCCCTATGCGGCGTAGCAGCCCAAGCTCAAGAAAAGCCCAATTTCCTGATTATCCAGTGCGACCATTTGACACAACGCGTCGTCGGAGCTTACGGGCAAACACAAGGCTGCACCCTCCCTATTGACGAAGTCGCTTCACGAGGAGTAATCTTCTCCAATGCTTATGTAGGCTGCCCTCTCAGCCAACCTTCACGCGCAGCTTTATGGAGCGGCATGATGCCTCATCAAACGAATGTACGTTCGAACTCCAGCGAACCTATCAACCCACGTATTCCCGAAAATGTACCGACACTAGGAAGCCTTTTTTCCGAAAACGGTTACGAAGCCGTACACTTCGGAAAAACACACGACATGGGCTCCCTAAGAGGATTCAAACACAAAGAACCGGTAGCCAAACCATTCACTGATCCGGAGTTCCCAGTCAATAACGACAGTTTTCTGGACGTAGGAACCTGCGAAGACGCTGTTGCTTATTTAAGCAACCCTCCCAAAGAACCATTCATCTGTATTGCCGATTTTCAGAACCCTCACAACATTTGCGGATTCGTAGGAGCAAATGAAGGAGTACATACCGACCGCCCCATCAGCGGAACTCTTCCTGAACTACCAGCCAACTTCGACGTGGAAGACTGGAACAATATCCCCAAACCGGTGCAATACATCTGTTGCAGCCATCGCCGCATGACCCAGGCATCTCATTGGAATGAAGAGAATTACCGTCATTACATTGCCGCTTTCCAGCACTATACTAAAATGGTGTCCAAGCAAGTAGACAGTGTATTAAAAGCTCTTTACTCCACTCCTGCCGGAAGAAACACCATCGTTGTTATCATGGCCGATCATGGCGACGGAATGGCTTCACACCGTATGGTGACCAAGCATATCAGTTTCTATGATGAAATGACAAACGTTCCGTTTATCTTTGCAGGTCCCGGCATCAAACAACAGAAAAAACCGGTAGATCAACTATTGACACAGCCTACGCTGGATCTTTTGCCTACCCTTTGTGATTTGGCAGGAATTTCCGTTCCGGTCGAAAAACAGGGAATCAGTCTCGCACCCACATTAAAAGGAGAGAAACAGAAAAAGACTCACCCTTATGTAGTTTCCGAATGGCACAGCGAATATGAATATGTCGTTACCCCCGGACGTATGGTACGCGGACCGAGATACAAATACACGCACTATCTGGAAGGCAACGGAGAAGAACTATATGATATGAAAAAAGATCCGGGAGAACGCAAGAATCTCGCCAAAGATCCGAAATACAGTAAAGTTCTGGCAGAACACCGTGCCATGCTTGATGATTACATCACCCGCACAAAAGATGACTACCGAAGCTTGAAAGTAGATGCTGATCCACGATGCAGAAACCATACTCCCGGCTACCCCAACCACGAAGGTCCTGGAGTTCGAGAAATACTCAAAAGAAAATAAATAATAAAAAAGAGTGAAGACGACAAAGAAATCTTCACTCTTTTTAGTTCTTTCGCTGGCAAACTTACAAGCAAGCAGCGCACTAGTATAGCCCAAGAACACCGGCAAACACGAATCATCCGGTTCATATTAAGCCGTAAGGGAGACATGCTTCATTCCGAATCAACTAACGATAAAACTCCCGAAGGTCCGGAAATAGTTTTCATCTACCCCATCGCTTCCGAATCGAAATAAAGCACTATCTTTGCAAAGTGTAAACTTAAACGCTTAATTATGTATACCAACAAACAGATTTGGAGTGTCAGTTACCCGATACTACTAAGCTTGCTGGCACAAAATGTCATCAATGTCACCGACACAGCATTCCTCGGACACGTGAGTGAGGTAGCTCTTGGAGCATCGGCTATGGGCGGGTTATTTTATATATGTGTATTCACCATCGCATTCGGATTCAGTACCGGTTCGCAGATTGTCATAGCGCGACGCAATGGCGAAGGCCGCTATTCAGATGTCGGCCCTGTCATGATTCAGGGAGTCATGTTCCTGTTCGTGATGGCACTGCTGCTATTTGGATTCACCAAGGCATTCGGTGGAAACATCATGCGTTTGCTAGTTTCTTCAGAATCCATCTACGAAGGAACAATGGAGTTTCTGGACTGGCGTATTTACGGATTCTTTTTCTCTTTTATCAATGTCATGTTCCGGGCATTGTACATCGGCATTACACGCACTAAAGTGCTAACCATCAATGCCATTGTCATGGCATTAACCAATGTCGTACTGGACTATGCATTAATCTTCGGAAAGTTCGGTTTGCCGGAAATGGGTATCAAAGGGGCTGCTATTGCTTCCGTATTGGCAGAAGCCTCCTCCATTCTCTTTTTCGTCATCTATACGTATGCCACGGTCGATTTAAAGAAATACGGTATGAACCGCCTGCGCACATTCGACCCTGCATTGCTGATGCGGATTCTTAGTATCTCCTGCTTCACCATGCTGCAATATTTCCTGTCGATGGCTACCTGGTTTGTTTTCTTCGTAGCCGTAGAACGGTTGGGACAACGGGAACTGGCGATTGCCAATATCGTCCGGAGTATTTATGTCGTATTGCTGATTCCGGTCAACGCACTGGCTACGACTACCAACAGTCTTGTCAGCAATGCTATTGGTGCAGGAGGCATCCAGCACGTGATGCCGCTCATTAATAAAATTGCGCGTTTCTCCTTTTTCATCATGCTGGGGTTAGTAGCGGTATCGGCACTGTTTCCGCAGTTCCTGCTCTCTATCTACACCAGTGAAGCTGCGCTCATTACGGAGTCCGTACCTTCGGTATATGTAATTTGTTTTGCCATGCTTATCGCATCCGTAGCCAATGTAGTGTTCAACGGTATCTCCAGAACAGGAAATACACAGGCAGCCCTGTTGCTCGAAACGATTACAATTATCATCTACGGATCATACATCATTTTCATCGGAATGTGGCTGAAAGCACCGATCGAAATTTGCTTTACGATTGAGATTGTGTATTATAGCTTGCTGTTGATAACAAGTTATATTTATCTCAAAAAAGCAAAATGGCAGAATAAAAAGATATAAATACAAGAGATTTTTGTACATTTGCAAGCTCAAATAAAGAGTAGACGGAAAAGTCCCTCTTTCGCCCAAGTAAATTGTAATTAGTAATTCGTAATTAAATAACTATGTTCGATAATTTAAGTGAAAGACTAGAACGGTCATTCAAGATTCTGAAAGGTGAAGGCAAAATCACCGAAATCAACGTGGCGGAGACGCTGAAAGACGTACGTAAAGCACTTCTCGACGCCGACGTAAACTACAAGGTGGCAAAGAATTTCACGGATACAGTGAAAGAAAAAGCTCTTGGCCAGAACGTGCTTACGGCTGTGAAGCCAAGCCAGTTGATGGTGAAGATCGTACATGATGAACTTACACAGTTGATGGGTGGAGAGACAGCCGAGATCAATATCGACGCCCGTCCGGCAGTCATCCTGATGTCAGGTTTACAAGGTTCGGGTAAGACCACCTTCTCCGGTAAGTTGGCACGGATGCTGAAAACCAAGAAAAACCGTAAGCCATTACTGGTTGCTTGTGACGTTTACCGTCCGGCAGCTATCGAACAGTTGCGCGTATTGGCAGAACAAATCGAAGTACCGATGTACTGCGAACTGGACAGCAAGAATCCGGTAGAAATCGCACAACACGCTATTCAGGAAGCTAAAGCCAAAGGATATGACCTCGTTATCGTCGATACAGCCGGACGTCTGGCAGTAGACGAACAGATGATGAACGAGATCGCCGCTATCAAAGAAGCAATCAACCCGAACGAAATTCTGTTCGTGGTAGACTCCATGACCGGTCAGGATGCTGTAAACACGGCTAAAGAATTCAACGAACGTCTGGACTTCAACGGTGTGGTACTGACCAAACTTGATGGTGATACCCGCGGTGGTGCGGCTCTTTCTATCCGTTCGGTAGTGAACAAACCGATCAAATTTGTTGGTACAGGTGAAAAGCTGGAAGCAATCGACCAATTCCACCCTGCCCGTATGGCCGACCGTATTCTCGGTATGGGTGACATCGTTTCATTGGTAGAACGTGCACAGGAACAATATGATGAAGAAGAGGCTAAACGTTTACAGAAGAAAATAGCCAAAAACCAATTCGACTTCAATGACTTCCTTAGCCAGATTGCACAAATCAAGAAAATGGGTAATCTGAAAGACCTTGCCTCCATGATTCCGGGAGTAGGAAAGGCAATCAAAGATATTGATATTGACGACAATGCTTTCAAAAGCATCGAAGCTATCATCTATTCCATGACTCCAGCAGAACGTTCCAACCCGGAAATACTGAACGGATCACGTCGTACACGTATCGCCAAAGGTAGCGGAACGACTATTCAGGAAGTAAACCGCCTGCTGAAACAGTTCGACCAGACTCGCAAAATGATGAAGATGGTAACTAGCAGCAAGATGGGTAAGATGATGCCTAAAATGAAAAGATAATCATTCAATAGATCCAAACTGATTATAACAAAAAAAGAGGAAGTTTCGACTTCCTCTTTTTTTTGTATCCGGAAGCCTACGGTAGAAAGTAGTTTCTCCACTAACAAACTGATAATATACTGCTCATCTCCTGACAAAAATTCCAATCCTTTTGGAGAGTTCAGTTATTTATTTTACTTTTGCCCATCACCAATAAATACCCTGAAAATATGACTCTGATAGACGGAAAAGCCATTTCCGAACAAGTGAAACAAGAGATTGCAGCCGAAGTAGCCGAAATTGTGGCTCGTGGCGGAAAACGCCCGCATCTGGCGGCTATCCTTGTTGGACACGATGGTGGTAGCGAAACGTATGTAGCTGCCAAAGTAAAAGCCTGTGAAGTATGTGGATTCAAGTCCTCCCTCATCCGTTATGAAAGTGACGTGACCGAAGAAGAACTGCTTGCCAAAGTACGCGAACTGAATGAAGACGACGATGTAGACGGCTTTATCGTACAACTTCCCTTACCTAAACATATCTCCGAACAGAAAGTAATCGAAACGATTGATTACCGTAAAGATGTAGACGGCTTCCACCCGATCAACGTAGGCCGTATGTCCATCGGACTTCCGTGCTATGTATCCGCTACTCCCAACGGTATCCTCGAATTGTTGAAACGTTACGAAATAGAGACTTCCGGCAAAAAATGTGTTGTACTCGGACGTAGCAATATCGTCGGCAAACCAATGGCTGCCCTGATGATGCAGAAAGCCTATCCGGGCGATGCCACGGTGACGGTATGCCACAGCCGCAGCAAAGACCTGATAAAAGAATGTCAGGAAGCTGATATTATCATCGCTGCCTTGGGACAACCCAACTTTGTAAAAGCCGAAATGGTGAAAGAAGGTGCGGTAGTTATCGATGTAGGTACTACGCGTGTGCCGGATGCAACCAAGAAATCAGGCTTCAAACTGACTGGTGACGTGAAGTTTGACGAAGTTGCCCCAAAATGTTCCTTTATCACTCCCGTACCGGGCGGTGTTGGACCGATGACGATTGTATCGTTAATGAAAAATACACTCTTAGCTGGCAAGAAAGCCATTTATCAATGAAACATAGCTTGTTTCTGATGATTTTACTTCTCTCTTTGTCCTGCACCTCCCGGTCGCAGGCAAAGAGAGATTCTATCATCGATACCCTGTCGGACAGCCTTTCCGCAACCGACAGTATTTCCCCCACTGATACCCTACGACTCCTTTTCGTAGGTGACCTCATGCAGCATCAAGGACAAATCAACGCTGCACGAACCTCAACCGGCTATGATTATTCCGCCTGTTTTACGTACGTTAAAGAAGAAATAGGGAGAGCCGATCTCGCTATCGCCAATCTGGAAGTTACGTTAGGAGGCAAACCCTACAAAGGTTATCCTGCTTTCAGCGCACCGGACGAATTTCTGACCGCAATTCATGACGCAGGTTTCAATGTTTTAGTGACTGCCAACAATCATAGTCTCGACCGTGGCAAATCCGGACTGGAGCGTACCATTCAACTTATCGACTCGTTGAAAATTCCACATGCAGGCACGTATATCAACACTGAAGAACGCGACAAAAAATATCCTCTTTTATTGGAAAAGAACGGGTTCCGCATCGCCCTGCTCAACTATACGTATGGCACAAACGGTATCCCCGTTACTCCTCCCAATATCGTGAACTATATTGATACAACAGTTATCGCCAAAGATATTGAAGAGAGCAAAGCAATGAAACCGGACGCAATCATAGCTTGTATGCATTGGGGAATCGAATACCAGTCGCTCCCGGACAAAGAGCAGAAATTCCTTGCTGACTGGCTGATTCAAAAAGGAGTAAATCATGTCATCGGCTCCCATCCTCACGTAGTTCAACCCATCGAAGTTCGCACAGACAGCGTGACAAACGACAAACATCTCGTAGTCTATTCACTGGGAAATTATATTTCCAATATGTCCGCCCGCCGCACCGATGGTGGACTGATGGTAAGAATGGAATTAGTAAAAGACAGCACAGTCCGTCTCAACAATTGCGAGTATAGTTTAGTCTGGACAGCCCGCCCCATTCAGTCCGGGAAAAAAAATCATCAATTACTCCCCGTCAACCTACCTGCTGATTCAATTCCTTTACAAGCACGTAACTCTCTGAAGATCTTCACAAATGATGCTCGAACCCTTTTCAACAAGCACAATCAGGGAATAAAAGAATATACTTTTTACAAAAAAAAGTAGTGAAATCTTTTGGAGATTAAAAGATAATATCTATCTTTGCACCGCGTTAGAGAAACGCAGACATGGTGGCTGTAGTTCAGTTGGTTAGAGCGTCAGATTGTGGTTCTGAATGTCGTGGGTTCGAGTCCCATCTGCCACCCCCAAAGAAACCCTTGTAAGTTAAGTACTTATGAGGGTTTTCTTTTTGTTGGTAGAATATCATTCAAGTGCTAAAGTTTTTCCTACTATAAAGTTGAAAAACATAAAAGCATCTGCCACCTGCAACGAAAAGCGTGTAATACACTAGTTAATAAATAGTTGGAACGTTGCAGATACCTGTGGCAGATAGGTTGCAGATAAAGTATCTGCAACACGTTATATAATCAAAGAAAAAGCCTTGATTCCTTTATGCAAAGCTATGGGATAATTGGGATCACTCTATGGAGAAATGACAGTGTCTACGGGGAAACGACAGTATCCTTACGTAGAAACTGTAGTGTCCCGCCTTAGAAACTCTCGTTTCCTGCCGTGGAAACTGTAATTTCTAATGCAGGAAACGACAGTTCCCCGCCTGGAAACGGGAAGTCAATGTATACAATAAACTTTTGCCCTCCTGGAGAATTAGCTTATGTAAGGTTTATACTGTGTTGCAGATACTTTATCTGCAACCTATCTGCCGCAGGTATCTGCAACGCTCCAACTATTTATCAACTAGTACATTACACGCTTTTCGTTGCAGGTGGCAGATGTTTTCATGTTTTTTCAACTTTATGGTAGGAGGATTACGCATCAAAATTAGGGTCACAACCATAAGTCATAAAACAAATTCACCTCTGTGCCCTCCGTGTCCTCTGTGGTGAAAAGAATCAAAAACGTGCAAGAATGAATCTATTTTAAGAATGTGATTGCCCCAAATCACTCCCCTTAATTTTCGGACTGCTCCCTTTTTTCTTTTATCTGTTTTACATTTATGTAGCAAAACTAAACTATCCCATTATCCATTTCGCAGCCTTAGGCAGCACTTTGTAAAATAATGCAACTATACACCACGATACGATAAACACAAATAAAGCTGTCGCTGGAATACGCATGAATATAGGTAAATCAATTCTGTCAATCGCTAAATAACCTATTCCTACAGCAAAATAATGTACCATATAGATGCCCAGTCCACATTTTGTTATATTCTTTAAGGCTAATATAATTAAGGGAGACGTTACCTTTACTTTTTGAATTAATAAATACCAGGCAACCGTCATTAAAAAGACATTGGGCGAACAGTATAAAAAGAATAATTCCATTTGGCGCTCTGTAATATCAGGTTGTGAAGTCATATTCCTGAATCCATAATACGTTATGGCATAACCGACACTAAAAAGAATAAGAGATAAAACAACAGTCTTTTTCATCGACAACTTGTTTCTGTCTTTCAAATAATAGCCTAAAAGCAGATAACCGCTAAAACCTGAAAAATAATATAAAGTGCCATAGTCATTCCAAGCGCAAGTACCTCCTATATAGCTGGATATATATTCTTGGCAATAAGGCAGAAATAATGTGATAAACCAAACGGATAAGAATATTTTCATTTGTTTCTCTGTTGCTTGTTTCAGCCATGCAGAAAAAAAAGGCATATACAAATATAATCCTATCAACATATATATGTACCATAAAGGAACTGTATATGTATTGAAGTTAAAAGGAATCATAAGAATATTATGCAAGCAACTATCCCAAGTTTGACTTGGAGACTCTCCTGCATACGCAAACATTTCAGACAAAACAGAATTATTCAGCCCTAAAATACCCGTAAACCACGGAAACAAGTTATATAATAAAGACCATACAATAAAAGGGACTATTACACGAAGCATCCTTTTTTTATAAAATTGTCCGATTTCCTGTTCTACCGGTAATAATAACATTCCTGTCAGCATCACAAACAACGGTACGCACGGACGCAAGAAAGCTCCATAAATACTCCCCCATAAGTTATACTCCGGATTTAAACGAGCTTCAGGAGAAACATTGAAAGGGTCTGAACAATGGATACAGATGACCATTAAAATGGCTATCACACGAATTAAATCAGCCCATACTATATGATTCACATTTTTCATTTGGTATTCAATTTTTTCAATTGCAAAGTTAGGACAATGGTATGACATTTTTTTTAAACTACTTAAAAAAGCAGAATAAAGCAATGCGAAGGAAACGAAACAACCCTATTATTTAATCTTGTTCCTCAAATGGCACAACGTAACTTGAGAGATGCCTAAAAAAGATGCAATATAACCCAAATTTACTCTTTGGAAGAGATCCGGACGTGTTTGCAACAATTCTATATATCGTTCTTCCGCTGACTTATACAGTCTTGAAATTAAACGCTTTTCATTCATTATAAAAGCCTCTTGATGCAAAATCCTTGACCAGTTCGCTATTTCTATATTAGTCTGATACAGCTTTTCTAAATCTTTTATCGGCACGGCATATAATACCGTATTTTCCAATAACTGAACAACTTCATATTCGTACCCTTGTTGGTTCCCATAAAAATTGTTCGTCGAAAAAACGATATCTCCTTCTGTACTAAACCATGAGGTGAGTTCTTTGTCGTTAATTACACAATATGAGCGTGCTATACCTTTTTCAATGAAATAAAAGTTTTTATCATTCTGGAAAGAGGACGTTAGGATATGTTTTTTGGGCAGTTCCAATAAAGAGCTATGAGCAAACAGTTCATTTATGGAACTATTGCTCATGTTTGACTTGGCTTTAAGTGAGTTTATCGTATTACGCATCATTTGACTTTCACAACGCTTATTTACTCTTTCCTGTTTTTTTATTAAGCGGCTACAAAAATACAAAAATGCTCCTATAATAAATAAACAAGCTGCATTTTTATATATCGCCCAGATTAACATTTATGGATTGCTCCCCTTGCCTTTCCGTTGTTGTTTCATGACTGGGTATCCATACTTTTCTGCCATAATCTGCCGATTTTATTCGATTATCCCAATGATATTCTTTATATTTCCTCTATGAAAAGCAAGACCGCGACTATCTTTGTGAGTGGAAACGAGTGTCTATTCCTTTCTACATCTTTTTTCCTTGCACTACTGCATGGCGGTTCAGTTCCGATTATAGTCGGAACAA
>OIEV01000295.1_pt1 | contig 46266 bp, 35 predicted proteins | sample 1581881 | NCBI WGS metagenome assembly OIEV01 (sample SAMN03279760, study PRJEB24777) | human gut metagenome | isolation source: fecal sample PR121 from 1 month old male Malay infant, vaginally delivered... | place: Singapore | collected 2005-09-16 | reverse complement strand
TCAACATCCCCCGACACGTGAAAGGGGTCTCCATGGACCTTGCTGACATCCGCCAGGCCATCGATGGCATCGACACCACACTCCTCAACAGCTTTGTCGAGCGCATGGACATTGCCACCGAGGTCGCTAAGTCAAAGATCGAGATGGGCAAGGCTGTCTTCGACCCCGCCCGCGAGCGCTCCAAGCTCAACAACCTCGCCAGCCGCGCACCTGAGCGCTACGAGGCGCAGACCATCACCCTGTTCCGTCTCCTCATGAGCATGAGCAAGGCCGAGCAGCAGCGCTACATCAACGAGCTCAAGGGCATCACGGTCTCGCAAAGGGCACACGCCACGGCCGTAGCCTTCGACACGCCCTTCCCCCAGACTGCCAGCGTCGCCTGCCAGGGCGTTGAGGGTGCCTACAGCCAGATCGCCGCATGCAAGCTCTTCGACGTGCCGGATATTGCGTTCTTCGAGACCTTCGAGGGCGTCATGCGCGCTATACGCGACGGGTTCTGCGAGTTTGGCGTGTTACCAATCGAGAACTCCACCGCCGGCTCGGTCAACGCCGTCTACGACCTGCTCGCCCAGTTCGACTTCCACATCGTGCGCTCGCTTCGCCTCAAGATCGACCACAACTTACTCGTCAAGCCCGGCACCAAGCTCGCCGACGTGCGCGAGGTCTACAGCCACGGTCAGGCCATCGCGCAGTGCGCCAGCTTTATCGAGGCCCACGGCCTGCACGCCACCAAGTACCCCAATACCGCCATGTCGGCGGAGATGGTCGCCAACTCCGACCGGACCGATGTTGCCGCCATCGCATCGCGCAGCTGCGCGGCACTCTACGACCTGGAGGCGCTGGAGTCCAACATTCAGGACTCGGACAACAACTACACGCGCTTTGTCGTCATCAGCCGCGAGCCGCGCGTCTACCCCGGCGCCAACCGCACCTCGCTCATGATTACCACGGCCAACGAGCCGGGCGCCCTCTATCGCGTGCTCGAGCGCTTCTACGCACTCAACATCAATCTCATCAAGCTCGAGAGCCGCCCCATCCCCAGCCGCGACTTTGAGTTTATGTTCTACTTTGATCTGGACTGCCCCTTTGGCAGCAAGGCCCTCGACGACCTGCTCGATTCTATCGACGACGTGTGCGAGAGCTTCACCTACTTTGGCAGCTACACGGAGGTGCTCTAGATGACCGATACCGCCGCAACCCGCCCCTACGGAGTGCTGGGCCGCGTGCTGGGCCACAGCTACACCCCAACCATCTACAAAGAGCTCGCTGGGCTCGATTACGTGCGATTTGAGCGCGAGCCCGAGGATCTTGAGGCTTTTATGACGGGTAACGAATGGGAAGGCACCAACGTGACCATCCCCTACAAACGCGCCGTCATGGAATACCTGGACGAGCTGAGCCCGCTCGCCGAGCGCATGGGCAACGTCAACACCATCACGCGCCTGCCCGACGGCCGCCTACGCGGCGACAACACCGACTACTTCGGTTTTCAGTGCCTTGTCGAGGAGCTGGGCGTAGAGGTTGCCGGCAAGAAGGTCCTCGTGCTCGGTGCCACCGGTGGCGCCGGCACCACGGCGAGCATGGTACTCGGTGACCTGGGCGCCGTCGTCGTACCCGTGGGTCGTACGAGCGAGGTCAATTACGACAACATCGCGCAGCAGTCCGACGCCGCACTGCTCGTCAACTGCACGCCCGCCGGCATGTTCCCCCACTGTCCCGATGCCCCCTGCACGCTCGAGGAGCTCGATGCGCTCGAGGGCGTCATCGACATTGTCTACAACCCTGCACGCACGGGCCTGATGCTCGAGGCCGAGCGCCGCGGCATCCCCTGCATCGGCGGCCTGCTCATGCTCGTGGCCCAGGCGGCGCAAGCCGTTGAGCGCTACACCGGCCAGGTCACTCCGCGTGAGCGCATTCTGGACGTAACGGAGCGCCTGTCACGCCGCGAACAGAACATCGCGCTGATCGGTATGCCGGGCTCGGGCAAGACCCGCGTGGGCGAGCAGATTGCCCTGCTCACGGGACGAGAGCACATCGATCTGGATCGCGCCCTCGAGGAGCGCCTGGGCATGCCCTGCGCCGACTTTATCGTCGAGCGCGGCGAGGCGGCGTTCCGCGAACAGGAGACGGCGGCGCTGGCCGACATCTCCAAGCGCAGCGGCCTGGTGCTTTCCACCGGCGGCGGCGTGGTCACGCGCGACGAGAACTACCCGCTGCTGCACCAGAACAGCCAGATCGTGATGCTCAACCGCAAGCTCGACGAGCTCGCCCACAAGGGCCGCCCCATCACGGCGCGCGATGGCATCGACAAGCTCGCCGAGCAGCGCATGCCGCGCTACCGCTCCTGGGCCGACTACATCATCGACTCACGCGACTGCGCCGCCAACACCGCCCAAGCCCTCCTCGACACCCTCCCACCCGCTCTCTAACCAAAACCACCACAAAGGGGACAGGCGCCTTTGTGGTGGTTTTCCAATCGCAAAGGAAGCAACCATGAAAGCACTCGTCATCAACGGCCCCAACCTCAACATGCTCGGCATTCGCGAGCCGGGCATCTATGGCAGCGACAACTACGACCGCTTAGTGCAGATCTGCCAGGAGGCAGGTGCCGCACAGGGCTTCGACAAGGTCGAGGTCTTCCAGTCTAACCACGAGGGCAGCATCGTCGACAAGATCCAGGAGGCCTACGGCAAGGTCGACGGCATCGTCATCAACCCGGCCGCTTATACGCATACGAGCTTGGCGATCCTCGATGCCCTCAAGGCCGTCGCCATCCCGGCTGTGGAGGTCCACATCAGCGCCGTAGAGACACGCGAGGACTTCCGCCAGGTAAGCTACGCCCGCCTGGCCTGCTTCACCACCATCACCGGCGAAGGCCTCCAGGGCTACGCACACGCGATGGAGCTGTTGAAAGAGCATCTGCTACACTAATCCCTGGGACAAAGACACCAGATATGTTTGTCCCTAAACTAAAGTAACTGTCCAATCGACATACAAAGGAGCTTATCCATGTCCCAGTACGATTACCTCGTCGTCGGTGCCGGCCTTTCGGGTGCCGTCTTTGCCAATGCCGCCAAGCGCGCTGGCAAGTCGGTCCTGGTCATCGATCGCCGCGATCACATCGCCGGCAACATCTACACCGAGGACGTCGAGGGCATCCAGGTCCACCGCTACGGCGCGCACATCTTCCACACCTCCATGAAGGACGTCTGGGACTACGTCAACCGCTTCGCCGAGTTCAACAACTACGTCAACTCGCCGGTAGCCAACTTCCACGGCAACATGTACAACATGCCCTTCAACATGAACACCTTCGCCAAGATGTGGCCGGGCGTCGTCACGCCGGCAGACGCCCGCGCCAAGATCGCCGAGCAGGTGGCCGCCGAGAACATCGGCGAGCCGCGGAACCTGGAGGAGCAGGCGCTGTCGCTCGTCGGCCGCGACATCTTCGAGACGCTCGTGAAGGGCTACACCGAGAAGCAATGGGGCCGCGACTGTAAGGACCTGCCCGCAAGCATCATCAAGCGCCTCCCCTGCCGCTTCACCTACGACAACAACTACTTCAACGACCGCTACCAGGGCATCCCCATGGGCGGCTACACCAAGATGGTCGCCAACATGCTCGAGGGCGTCGAGGTGCGCTGCGGCGTGGAGTACAAGGAGCTGGCCGCCGCCGAGCCCGATATCGCCGCCAAGACGATCTACTGCGGCCCCATCGACGCGTTCTACGACTTCAGGCTGGGCACGCTCGAGTACCGCAGCCTGCGCTTTGAGACCGAGACGCTCGACGAGCAGGACCACCAGGGCGTGGCCGTGGTCAACTATACAGAGCGCGAGATCCCCTATACCCGCATCATCGAGCACAAGCACTTCGAGTTCGGCACGCAGGACAGGACCGTCATCACGCGCGAGTACCCGGCGGACTGGAAGCCCGGCGACGAGCCCTACTACCCCATCAACGACGCCAAGAACGAGGCCCTCTACAGGCAGTACGAGGAGCTGGCGACGCAGGAGGGCGACGTGATCTTCGCCGGTCGCCTGGGCGGCTACAAATACTACGACATGGACAAGGCCATCGCCGCCGCCTTTGAGCTCGTCCGCAACGAGCTGGGCGTGGAGCCGACTGAGGCGTAGGAACAAAGGTGCATTAGCGAGCCACCATAAGCAAACAAAATGCCCGGTGCAGCGCGAATGCTGCACCGGGCATCTTTCTGTGACGATGAAAACGCACCACAGTCCGAATTAACAAATGGGGCGACAAGTCATCCCCATGTCTTACGGCCCACGTTTAAACAATAGCACGATAGAACATGCGCAAAGCAAAGACCCGGCACAATAACCGGGTCTTCAAAAACTCTCTGGTGCTCCATGGCGGATTCGAACCGTCGACCTTGGGATTAGAAGTCCCCTGCTCTATCCAACTGAGCTAATGGAGCATAAAGCCGCGCGTCCAAGCGGGTACAAGTTCGCACAGCTAATAGATTATAACCTACTTGAACTGGTCGTGGTACGCCTTGCAGACCTCATCCACGGGACCATCCATACGCAGGTCGCCTTTCTCAATCCATACGGCACGCTGGCAAATGCGCTCAACCTGCTCCATGGAGTGAGAAACGAACAAGACCGTGACGTCGCCACTCTCGATAAAGTGCTGAATGCGGCGCTCGCACTTCTGCTGGAAAAAGACATCGCCAACAGAAAGCGTCTCATCGACGATTAGGATATCGGGCTCGGTAATCGTAGCAATAGCAAAAGCGATACGTGCGACCATACCCGAAGAGAAATTCTTCAGCGGCATGTCAACGAAGTCTTTGAGCTCAGCGAACTCAATGATCTCATCAAAGCTAGCGTCGATAAACTCCTTGGTATAGCCAAGCAGCGCACCGTTCAGATAGATGTTCTCACGCGCGGTAAGTTCCGGGTCAAAGCCGGCGCCGAGCTCAATCAGCGGCGCGATATTGCCGTGGACCTTAACCTCACCTTCGCTGGGCTCCAAAACGCCAGCGATAATCTTGAGCATCGTAGACTTGCCGGAACCATTAGTACCAACAAGGCCAACGACCTCGCCGCGATGTACCTCAAACGAAATGTGCTTAAGCGCACGGAACTCCTCAAAGAACAGCTCGTGCTTTGCGAGCTTAATAAAGTACTCCTTGAGATTTGTAAGCGACTCAGACGCCATATTAAAGATCATGGTGACGTCTTTGACCTCAACAGCAAGGGGCTGCTTGCTGTAATCAATAGCAGATTCAGTCATGAGCAGCACTCCTTAGATGTAGAGAATGAACTTGTGCTCGGTCTTGTGGAACACGGCATAGCCAATGGCAAGGGCAAGAACAGCCCAGACAACACATAGTCCAAGCGTAAGCGCAGAAGGCACGGTATTGAACAGGAAGATGTCACGCATAAACTGGAGGTAGTTGTACATGGGATTGACGAGCACCAGAACCTGAATCCAGTGAGCCATCTTGCCAATGAAGTCAGTCGTCCAGAAAATCGGTGTCAAATACATCCAAGCAGTAATGACAACACTCCACAGATGCATGACATCACGGAAGAAAACCGCCAGCGCGGACAGCATCAGACCCAAACCCATGCAAAAGCACATAAGCAAAAATAAACAAACCGGCAGCAGAATTAAATGCCAGGTGGGAACCACATGGAACCAGAACATGACCAAGGCGACAGCAACCAAAGAGAAGGCGAAGTTAACGAGCGAGAACAGCACCTTCTGCACTGGGAAGACCCAACGGTGCACCTTAACCTTCTTCAACAGCGAGGAAGCCAAAATGATGGACATCAACGCCTGGTTTGTCGATTCGGACATAACAGAAAACGTCACATTACCGACAATCAAATAAAGCGGATACATCTCAGGCGTAACGGAGCCATTGCGACCTTGGGCAAAGATTGTCGAAAACACGATTGACATGACAATCATCATCAACAAAGGATTGAGCACGGACCAAGCTACGCCCAAAACGCTGCGACGATACTTAATCTTAAAATCCTTGGTAACCAGCTGCCTAAGGATAAATTTATCCTTCTCGTAATCATTTTTAGCGTGAGAGGCCGGTTTATCCACCGCTTTCTGACTCTCAAGATTGTCAGCCACGGACCATCTCCTTGTCTCGTAAAACATAACAGTGGAAAGTATAGCCCTCCAGCGCAAGCGGAAAACCAACGCGACAAATCTGGAGAACTAACCCATATCTAATCATGAAGGCACGCGATAGGTATACTTTCGACTGAATGAGTCATTAAAGGAGGTCCTACATGGACTATTCGAATACCGCCGTCATAATCCCCTGTTACAACGAAGCACTGACGATTGGCAAAGTTGTCGACGATTTTCATCGGGAGCTGCCCGGCGCAATTGTCTATGTTTACGACAACAACTCGTCCGATGACACTTCGCAAGTCGCCAAGCAGCACGGGGCCACAGTGCGACATGAACCAAGGCAGGGCAAAGGCAACGTGTGCCGTCAGATGTTTCGCGATATCGATGCCGTGTGCTACTTGATGGTTGATGGAGACGACACATACCCTGCCGAAGCCGCCAAGTCACTCTGTGAGCCCATCCTTAACGGCGAAGCGGATATGACCGTTGGCGATCGCCTGTCAAACGGCACCTATGCTGAAGAGAATAAACGAGCATTTCACGGGTTTGGAAACAATCTTGTTCGCGCCATGATCAAGTGGATTTATAGCTACAGCTTTGACGACGTGATGACCGGCTATAGAGCCATGAGCAAACCCTTCGTCAAGACCTTCCCCGTTTTGAGTGAGGGCTTCCAGATCGAAACCGAGCTCTCCATCCACGCCGTCGATCACCGCTGGCGCATTCAAGACGTGCCGGTAGAGTATCGAGATAGGCCCGCAGGCTCCGAGTCTAAGCTCAACACAGTTAGCGACGGTATTAAAGTCATAGCAATGATTGGGACCCTCTTTAAGGATTATCGTCCCCTCAAGTTCTTCAGTCTTATCGCGATCATCTTTGCCATCGTTGGGCTCGCTCTCGGTATACCAATCGTCGCAGAGTACTTCCAAACCGGATTAGTCCCTCGCTTCCCCACCGCCATGCTCGCCGTCTCGTTTATGTTCCTATGCGGACTAAGTCTGGCAACGGGACTTATCCTCGACTCAGTTGCGAAGGTTGAACGAAAGCAATGGGAGCTACAAGCCTATAAAACCTATTCAAAATAAGAAGAGGTCCGGACCTAATCCGGACCTCTTCTTATTTAAGACCTAAATAGTCTTCCCAAAACTCTCGTGACGTCATGTACGGCATAGCGTCCTTCCACGCTTTTCTGACGGCCTCACCCTCTTTACGATAGCGTGCCATCAGCTGATGCTGACGCTTTCGGATTGTCTTGAACCTTGTGCGATCAATCGTGCGAACAGAGCCCTTTTCGCGTGTTGCGTCAAGATAAATGAGGGACTTACAGCCAGTTGTACTGCCTTCAATTCTGCATTCACCGTTTTTAACAACGTATCCGACTCTATTTCCTAAAAGGAAATCAGGCAGATAGTGCTTATCATACGGCAGCGTGCGCCAGAGTTTCATAAACCGAGATAGTTGAAAATCGGTGCTCTTGTCAGAAAGGACCTCAGTGGTAACGCCAGCGGAGGCAAGGATCCCTGAATCAATATCATCCACGGATATCAGTTTTTCGTTGAGCTTGCCCTTACCAATCATGGTTGCAGCGCCATCAAGACTTTTAAGATATTCAGGACCACGTAGATAATCCTCAATACCATCTAAGATAAAGTCTGCTGCCTGGTAATCAAGGTCACGAAGGTTTTGGCGAATAGCACGTTGGGTTCGCAGCACGAACAGACGTTCATCCGAGCACTCATCAAGAGCAATCATGGTAAAGAAATTGCGAATGTACTGATAACAGTCTACGGACGGTCGAAAACGTCCCTCGAAGCTCGAATGCCAAACACAAATGCAATTCATAGTCATATATATAGGTTTATTTCGCATGCCGAATTCGACGTCGTCACAACGAATGAAAAACGGCATAGGTAGCCCATTGGCCTCGACGGCTTTAAGGGGCACGCAGCTGTACCACCAGGCACCATAAGCTTGGTCAACTTCAACGCTCGTGCGCTCATTCTCAAGGAGGTCATCGAGAGAACCGAGGTTAAAATCTCTCTTAATACGACGGTATACTCCTATTCGTAAGACCTGAGATACATCCTCATATTGACGAGACGGGTCCTCAAGCGAAAGCATAGCTCCATTGATGAAGGCGTCCTTATATTTTCCCCTCGCAAGGGAAAGTAGATTGAATGTACGAATCAGGCTCTCGGGCATAATGCACACGTCATCGTCCATCAGAATGACGTGCGTGAATTTACCCCGCTCTTCAGTGGCAGCCAAAATACCACGCGCGAACCCACCAGAACCGCCCGTGTTGGGATTGGGCAAAACCGTAACCAAATCATTTGAAAGAGCATCAGCGTTGAGCGTTCGACCGTTATCCACGACAAACATATGGAAGCTATCAGCAGAAAGACATTCCTCTGCAGCAATACCCGATTCGACAAGCGAGATATTTGGAAGAATATATTTCTCGTTCTTGAAGGTCGTCGTACACAAAGCAATTCGTACGGAATTAATACGATCAAAATCGACTTCCGTAGAATAGCACCCGCTATACAATTTCACGGAATGGCCCAGTTTGGACACGATGGCAAAACCAACAAAATCGACTGCGCGAACGTCAATCGAAACAGAAAACGGGGCCCGCAGCTCACAGTCAAACTGAAGGCAGGAAAGCTCCCGCGGAGAAGACTCATCGGGAGCCACTCCAAGAACAATAATTTCTCCCTTACCCTCGAGTTCAAGATTTAGCTTTAAATTATCGAGACCGGTGTACTGCCTCCACTTACAAACAGAGCAGGCGTTAACATAGGTTAAAAACCCGAGACGCCCTTCGAACTCAATGCCCGAAGATCCAACTTGGGAAACATTCACATCGGACGACGCGCAATAATACAACTCAGGATGCGCGGTCGCATGCTCATCAACCTGTAGAATTATGTTAGCCAGCTTAAAGTTCATTTATTCTTCCTGTATCTGAAAAGGACCTCAATGGCCCATATAACGAAACATAGAGTATCGGAACAGCGAGCGGTTCGGACAGTTCAGCGCACGACAGCGCATTGCTTCTGGCTACCAATTTGACGCGCGCGGGAGCCTAGATAACTATTTCAACGCCGCCCAATCCAACTTGCGCATCTGCTCCATTGTCGACTGTAAACCATTGGCGATATTATAACGAGCTCTCCACCCTAGAGCACGGGCTTTTGAGCCATCCATAAGGGCCAGCGTAGCTACAGAATAGCCCGCCGCCTCCTGAGCATCGGGCAAATCAAAGGAAACATTTACGTCTCCATTCTTGGCAACAAGCTCGGCAAGCTCCTTTAAAGAGATATCAGACTCTGGATCGGCAAGATTGTATGCCTCCCCATCCGCGCCAAGTAACATCACGTACAGCAAGCCAGACACAGCATCCGCAACGTGCAAATAGGAAAACCTCTGCGTCCCTTCGCTTTTGAGCACAACGTCTTCGCCAACAAGAGATCGACGCATGAACTGGGATAAAGCTTTAGAATCGTCATTCAGCAACGTCGGACCGTAAACACGAGCGATGCGCGCAATTACGGCCTCAACGTCCCTCTGGGAACGATATGCCTGGCACATGGCTTCGCCCAAACGCTTGGATTCGTTATAGCACGCACGCAAAGTATTACAGTCAATATTTCCACAATATTTCTCATCGAAGCGTTCAACGTCACCACGATTCTGACCGTAAATCTCAACAGACGAAGCAAATAGTAATCTAGCGCCGCTGTCGGCAGAGAACTCAAGCAGGTTCTGAAGCCCGTCGACGTTCGAACGAATAGTGCCTATTGGATCAGACGAATACTGACGGGGATGCGTGGAGCTCGCTAGGTGCAAAACAAAGTCAGCTGAACAGGTCGGAAGATAGCCAGCGGACGAAACAGAAGCCTCCTCAAACGAAAAGTGGCATGACTCAAAGTACGGAAGCCTCAGTCGGGCCTTTTCGATACTGCGACCCAACGCAACAATATTGCAACCTAATTCAGTCGTCTCATTCTTTCTCATCAGAACGTCAATGAAAAACGCACCAATCATTCCGGTCGCACCGGAGACAACAGCCGTCTTCCCCTTAAGGTCATTCCAAGGAAGATCGAGATTGCATACGGCATCAAGATCGGCAACGTATTCAGTGCAGGCCAATCTATTCATCACGAGCCTCTTTCTCCGCAGCCCATGCACGGAAGAATTCAAGATTCTCAGGCGTAGTGAGCTTAATATTCCTGTCGGAACCAGCGGCAAAGTTGAGCCTAACTCCCAGCTGGACCATCATCGTGTTCGTATAGTTAGACCCGTCAATTCCTACGCCCTTCTCGAACGCCTCATGATACTTGGAGTCAAGAAGATCAAAGCGGTATGCCTGTGGGGTTGAAACACGACGAAGAGTTTCACGTGGAATATACTGCGTGGTGGTGGCTGGGTCCCCCTCATCAATAATAAAGATCTGCTCGTTATAGGGCATACTCGTCACGGCATTCCCGCGACTCTGTGCAACGCGGATAACATCGGTAATGACCTCGGGATCGAGCATGGGTCGCACGCCGTCGTGCACAATACAAATATCATTCTCCCCGAGCTTGCCTTCAAGGTTGTACACGCCGTTGCGAATAGACTCTTGTCCTGATGCTCCGCCTTTAACGACCCATTTCAACTTATCAATCTTGTATTGTCTCGCATATGCAAGAAGAACCTGCTCCCATCCATCCAAGCACACAACCTCGATTGCATCCACAAGCGGATGGTTCTGAAAGGCCTCGAGAGTGTAAACAATGACGGGCTTCTCCCCCACATTAATAAACTGCTTAGGAATCTTCTGCCCCATACGCGAGCCAACTCCACCCGCAATAACGATCGCACATATCGCCATGACTTACTCAACTTTCTCTCGAGTGAACCACTGCACCAAAGATATCAGACCCGTTATAACTCATTATGTGAATATCATTGCACGCGCAAAGCACGCGGGCAAAGAACCGAACATAATTGCATCGTTAGATTAAAGCATTAAACATGCTAATCTAACGATGTATTCGCTACAATGCTAGTAGCAGGTATTAAATAACTCCATGATAGATAGGAATTCATATCTAATGTCAAGCAAGCGAATGGCCAATTGGGATTTACTCAGATCAATCTCAATGTTTTTGGTTGTAGTCGTACACACGGCAGGCTACCTTGGACCCGTTCATGGCACATCAATCCAAGGGGTAATGGGAGAGTTCGCTCTAATTTGTGATCCGATCTTCTTTACATTGTCGGGATACTTTGCCATTAGGCCTCTTAAACATTCCTATAGTTACTATCTATCAAATAAGGTTCGATCGATTATTCTCCCCCTATTTACATACACTATTCTTGTATATTTGTATGGCACATTGACTGGAGGTGTCACGCTCAGCCCAAGCGCATTCCTGGAATGGACGGCCGGCGTATTGGCGAGTAGCTACTGGTTTATCCCTTCACTCATACCTTATCTAATTATTGCGCCTTTTCTATACCGGATGTTTTCTTCGCTTGAGAAAAAAGAAGTTAGATCACTCGGATTTCTGATGACTGTAGCGTGCGCATATGGAATTTTTCAAACACTAATAGGCTCATTTTTGCCAAATTCACGTTTGGCAAAAATCGTCAACATCATAAATTATATTTTTCCATCGGGGTCGCAAGTAATTCTTGGAAGCTATTTTACATATTTCTGTTTGGGATATTTCGTTAAGATACTTCCCGAATACCTAGAACCGAAAAAATTAGAGCAATTGAGTACTCTGGGATTATCTGTTGGATTGCAGGCGCACTCTTAACGCATTTTGGTTACCAGAGATCAGATCCGAGCTATTTATGGTTCCCGGCAACTGCAGCCATATTCTTATTGTTCAGTAAAATGAGCATCGAAAGCGCCTCGATTTGCAAAGCGCTAAGTTGGACAGCAAGGCGTTCCTATTCAATATACTTACTGCAAGTAACAACAATAGGCATTGTATTCACACCACTAGTCAATACCGGTTTTTTGGGACAAGACTCAACATTAGCAACAACCATACGCTTACCGCTTTTCTTGATTGCACTTTTATCGGCATATCTCTTGGCATTACTGATAGCAAGCGTTGTCGACTCTTCAATACTTAGGCTAATACAAGCTGGATACACAGCGCTTGTCAAGAAGCCATGCCGTGCCAAGCGTTGAACCCAAAGGAAGGGCGTGCTGCCTAACTAAGCAACCAACAGCACGCCCTTACACAAATAGTGTCAAAACCATCTCATCTTGCGCTAGCCTAGAAGCCACTGAAGTGCACTTTCGGTAGCGCTATCAGCAACATCGGTATGCTTAAAATGGGAAGCAATATCATTTGGAAGGCTAAAAGGGTCACCATAATGCTTCGTTAGCAATTCCATGTACTTACGGGGCGCCTTGATTTGCATTCCCTCAAACTCGAGATCGATAAGAGGGAATATCTCGTCTAGCGGCGAAACCCAATGGAAATTGTCAACACCAACGGTGTTATCGATCGACCAGATAACTGCCTTTGCATCGCTCCTATCACACACAAGACCAACTGTCTTTTCCTCATTTATCGCATTCGAAAATAAAGAATCGACGATGCCCATATTGGGATCAGTGGCAGGAACGCACGACTTATCGATCCAAGACGAAAGACAAGAGTCATTGCGCATGCGTTCGACCATTGCCTCACGAATTTGAAGTTGTTGGTCGTAAATCTTAACATTGTCGGTTGACGCCCAGTCAAAAATAAAGATGTCCAAGAATACGGGGATAGATTCGTCCGCGTATTGGAATCTCACCTGACGGCACTGGACAAATCCATCAAAAGCAACTGAGACGCGGAATCGGTCGTGAGATTGGACCAAGCCTATCAAACGCTCGATATCCTCACGCAGCATTCCAAGATCGATGTCGTCATCCCAGGGTATAAAACCACTATGGCGCGCCGCCCCAAGCAGGGTTCCACAGGTAGCGAAATATGGGATGTCATTATCCCTGCACAGGGAGTCAAAGTCAGCCAGCAACTTAGCCGATCCAAGCTGAAGCAGCCTCAAGCTGCCCGTGGCAGCAGGGAGCGATGTAAAGAAGCGCTTTTTGGCATCAATCAGCGCCTCCCCCTCCTTGCGATATTCTTCCCACGCAAAGACCATGGCCTTCTCGTCGTGGGATTTAAGATCGTCCCTCAGAGCTTTAACCTCATTCAGAAGCTGAACACTCACATCCCAATGCAGCTCATCGTGTATTCCGCGCGCCTCAGAAGCCGATAGCATGTTTGTCTTAATGTCTTCAACGTCCTTCGAAAGCAATGCGAAGCGCGATAAAGAAACAGGTAGTAGTCTCTTAACAAAATTCTTCATGTCTAAAACAACCTCATTACCAATTAACAATCGGAAGTAGAGTTAATTAGCCGCGTCCAGTCAACTTATAAATAAGACGTTGAGCAGAGACATACGCCTTAGACTCAGCAATTCTATGGGCAAGTCTTTCAACAGCGACCGCTCGCTTCTTTCGATCGCCGTATAAAGGCAGCAAATAATAATAGGGCTCATCATATGCAGAGCAATCCTTTATCAACCCATGGTTGATGGAGGCTTGAATAGCAACGAGCTGTTCATATACTCCCGGATCCTTAATCTGTTTTAAAATGGCATCTGCGTAGTCGCGGTTAAAGCGGTTGGCAATCGTCACGTATAGCTCGCGCATTTTCAGCCCATCAGCAATAGCAAGATTGTGTCCCATGCCCCAAAGCATGTCTCTGACTCTACCAACAGTCCATTCGGTTTCTTTGTAGCCGACCCTATAGTGATACACATCAACCGGAACGACCTTACAGCAGCCCGCCTTCTCCACTGCGCGCAAGAAAAAGACGGGGTCTTCATACCAATTCAGTTGAGGGAAACGAACCTTACCGTCGACAAACAAGGACGAGTCGTACATAAAACGAATCCAACCGTAGTCAGTCCAAATCTGCTCGAGAGGCACTTCGCGCTCGCAAGAAACATGATAGAAAGACTCATCAAATGAAAACTCAGACTTAATCTTTCCGGACGGCTTTAGCAGTGAAAGGGAGCCGCCACATATTAAAGCCCCCGACCTATCCATGGCATCGAGCAAATCGAAAAACACGTGGTCAGTGGCAAATTTATCATCGGGATCAATGAAAATAAGGCGCTTGCCCCTAGCAAGCTCAATACCTCTATTACGGGCAGATCCGGCGCCACAATTAAACTGACTCAAGACACGGACACGCGAGTCACGAGATGCGACCTCTTCCAGCAGGTCCAAAGAGCCATCGGTTGAGCCATCGTTAACAAGCAACACTTCGAAATCTTTAAAAGACTGTTGAAGCACGGAATCCAGGCACTCTTCAAGATATTCACTAACATTGTATACGGGAACGACTACGGACAAGAACGGCGAATTATCCGCGTAGGCATGAGGAGTAAACAGCGCATCAACGCTTGCCATGGAGTAGTATCGTTCGCGCAAACGGCAGGCCTGGTCCCAATCGAGAGCCGAATACCCCTTGCGGACCGAAGACCACACGGAAAGGAGCTGCCCGTAAAGCAACCGTACCTTTTCATAGGGCTCAGACATGTCAAACAAGCAGCATGCCATTTCTTTTGCATCATCTATGGCAATGTCGAAACCCCCAGCCCAAGCTTCGGGCGCACAAGGAGAACAAAGCAAAGACGCCCAATTATCCGGGAGCCGCTTAATTTGATTTAGATCCAGTTTCGAAATTGCACGAAGTGCAGACGTCACAAGCGTAGAAGAACCCTCGGCCCGCAGCTCAACGTCTCGAAGGGCATAGTTCTTACCATCAGTCGAATAAGCATCTTCGCCATCAGCGGTAGCAGCAAGATCGTCAAAATTGGCGTCTCTCGCAGCAAGGGCAACAATAGAAATGTTCTCAGCACGGCACGCGTCCGCATCACAATGACCCAGAAGGCGATGCTGAACAACGTCAGCGTCGCTGCGAAGTCTGCCCATTCCTTCAAATTCATTTTTAAGCTCAAATACAAGGGAGTCAGAATCAGGCGAGACAACAAATACCTCGTCATCATTTGATAACTTATCGAGCAAAGCACGCATGGACGTTTTTGCGTCCGTAACCGAAAGCGCGTTGCAGCAAACTAAGATGGATCGCCTAGGCTCAGTGGACCCATATTGCTCCAAGAAATAAGCCTCAGAATCATTGGTCATTCTATTTAAGCGAGCCAAGGTGCGCGAGTCGAATCGATCGGAATCAATTAGACCTGCTGCTTTAATCTTACTAAATTCCTCGACATATCTTGGATAAAAACGTTGTTGCAGCTCAGGAGCAAGACGATTTAGATTCCAGAGATAGCCCTCGTATTGTTGACGGGGAATCCAGTACTTAATAATCTGAAATTTATCGTGGTCTCGTTTGGCGTAATCCCAAACCGCAGCGTATTCATCACACACGCAAAAGAGTTTATTCTGATTCTTTACAGAAGAGTTGGCGTTATCGATGCGGTAATGGAGATATCCATCTTTAAGCAGCTTGACTCTGTCTGCTGCATAAAATGCCTTGAAATAGAAAGCCGTATCCTGGAACGAAGCCCCTGGCGTAGGCAGAAAACGCACTTCTTCCTTATCGATCATCGATTTTTTATAAATGCTTGTCCAAATTGCAGGCTGGCACATAAAGACACGCGGATTATCGATTGGATGAAAGACCTTGTCGTACGAACCGCAGGCAGCAAGATTTTCGACCAGATAATCGCACGACGAGTCCTCTCCCGTACGATGGGCATAGTAATTTGAACGGACGATGTCGAGATCATTTTTAGCCGCTTCTTTATAAAGCGTTTCGAACATATTGAGGGAGGCAAAGTCGTCGGACTCAACGATTCCGATATACTCGCCACGAGCAAGTTCAATGCCTTTGTTCATCGAATCGCCGTACCCACTATTGGGCTTATCAATTACAACGATACGCTCATCCCGTCGCTCGTATTCGCGAATAATCGACAAGGATGAATCGGTTGATCCGTCATTAATGCAGATAATTTCAATTTCGCGAAGCGTCTGATTTACCAGACTATTAAGGCACTCGCGCAAGTAGCGCTCAACATTGCATATCGGCACCAAAATCGAAACTTTAGGATTTTTCAACATAGCCCACCGTTAACGTAACGAATACTACAGGTCTAATACTATCATCCACTTCGTATAATTAGATAAAACTCATTGCCCGAGAAGCCCGTAAAGGAGAATCCCTTTGTTTCCTCTAACAGCGTTCCTCATTGCGCTTGCAGTCCTCTACCTTCCTGGCTGCATTATTTGGAACAACCGCTTTGACAACCCAGCAGCGACTGCCGCAGCGGCGCCTCCAACGAGCATTTTTGCATATGTGTTAGTCGGCATCTTGTGTTCGAAATTACATATTGCCATCTCAGCGATTAGCATATTTACGTTCACAGTTTTACTTTCAATTGGCATCTCTCTATTCTTCTTGGTTATTTCAAAAACTAGGAAGACAAATCCTTCCATAGCCAAGCCTAATGGACAGGATTTCTTACCTCTATTAATTTGCATAGGAACCGGCTTCGTCTTTGCCTATTGGTTCTTTTCACACTCCTTGGCAGACTGGTACCATCTAACGCAATCCGAAGACAACATTCGTCACTATGCCTACATACGCAGCCTTCTCAACTCAACGGATTGGTCGACGCTAAACGTGTCCATGTATGGAATAGGCGTTTCTCAATCGCTCAACCCCTATTTATCCCAGACCGGAGGATTTTATCCCCTTGGATGGCATATTCCATCTGCTATTACCTGCGCACTGGCAGCGACCAGCATAGGAATTGGAACAAATGTAGTTAATTTCACTCTTATCGCCATTTCGCTGCCTCTGGGATCTTATTACTTAATTAGCCAAGTATTTCCAAATGAATCTAAGCTGCGCGTCGCCACCGGGGCCATCGTTTCTCTGGTTTTACCGGCATCACCCTGGGTATTGCTCGCAGTATGGCCTCTATTTCCAAATCTTGCCACAATGTGTCTTGTCCCGGCTGCAGCCGCCTTATTTATTGATGCGACAACCGATTCAAACAAGTATAGGCTGACCAAAGTCGCGGGATTTCTTCTATGCTGTGGCGGATTAAGTGTCACGCAACCCAACGGCATTTTTGTGTGCGCCGTATTTCTTATTCCATATACTGTATGGATCTGCTCAAAGCATGGCTGTGAAACGAAACTTGCAAATAGGATCGGAATAAAGAAGGCGAGATTAATTACCGGTTCCATTGCAACCATTTCTATCTCATTGATATGGATTGCCTTATATAAATTACCATCTTTTCAGGGCGTAGTTTCATATTATTGGAGCCCGATAAGCACTATTTGGCAATCGATGGCTGACTGTCTATTTATAGCTTATCCAATTCAACCGGCAAGTGTTTTTATGGCATTGCTGTGCGCGGCAGGACTTTTACAGTTACTGCGAAAAAAACAATATTGGCCAGTTATTTCATGCTTATTAGCAATCGTTCTATATATCGTTGCTGCAGGTTTTGGCGACAACGTCATTAAACATGTGCTAACAGGTTTTTGGTACACCGACCCGTACAGAGTAGCGGCGATGTTAGCCTTCTGTTCCATTCCGATGGCATATTCGGGATTCACCCTGCTCTTGAAAACGTTTAAGGCGATCGCTAATCGGTTTGACATGGGAAGCAAGCCTTACTTCGTCAGTATCGCCGCGGTCATCACGATCTTTGTTATATTTGCCCTACCTTCTTTTGTCATCCGAGGTGTCACGGAAATTACCACTCCTTATTCGACCATGACCGCAAACATGAGAGGATTTACAAGGGTTGATGAGGGAGCAATTCTAACTGAGTCCAAAATTGAATTCTTGAATAAAGTCGCTACGATCACTGGTCCGAATGCCGTAATCGCTAACACCCCATACGATGGAAGCTGCTTTGCAAAAGGCATTGCTAACCTTAATCTACTATTCTGTAACGATGAAAACTATACCGAATTAACCACAAGCAGCTGGGCCATTGATCTTCGGTCTAACCTTTGCAACTACGTGAGTTCAAGTTCAACAAAGAAAAACGTCCGCGACAAGGATGTTCAGTATGTGCTCAGTCTTGAAGAAGACGAGGGGACCATGAAAGCATGGTATCCGGCTTTTGAGCAGTCACGTTGGACGGGAATTCTCTCGATTAGCGAAGCAACGCCAGGTTTCGAATTGATCTTGCAAACAGGGGATATGGCACTTTATAAAATCATTAATTAGCAAAGCACGCCACAAGACGTTACAACGAAAAGATTGATACCGATCGATTCAAAAGGCTACAAGCACTATACAGCCGAAAGGGCAGACCGTACTCATGTGGGCATCTTTTATAGCTGCTTTTCTTTGCGGCATTTTAACAATAATTGTTCCGGGCTACTTCATCGGACGGACCCTATTTAGTAACCCTTTACAAGCAATCGCTTTCTCGCCAGCAGCATCTGTTGCGCTATTCATAGTTGTGGGTTTTATTGCATATCCAATTAGCATGTCTGCGCTCCATATTTATTTACTAGTTTTATTGCTTAGTCTCACGCTATTCATGCTATTTAAAAGAAAAAGATCGACACTGAATGCCAGCCAGTATTTAGCTCTATCAACTTATGTGCTTGTGGGTACAGCCCTGACGGTCTTAATATTCCTTCGAAATATAGACGGGCCGGCATCTTATTCGGTGCAGACAGATACAACTTTCCATCTATCATGTGCAAAAGCAATGCTTGATTCCGGCAGGTATTCGATTCTGCATGCCTCTGAATATCCAGACTTGATGAGCGCGGGAGAAGGCACATTCTATCCTGCGGCATGGCACATCATTACTGCCGTTGCAAGCGGGCTGTCAAATACGAATATCGTCATTGCACATAATGCGATCAATTTCATTATCTGCTCATTTGTATACCCCCTTTCCACATGGCTGTTTCTTTCTTGCATTTTTAAAAACGATAAGAACCTTATTTTTGCAGGTGGAATTACTTGCAGTCTGTTTTCCTATTTTCCCTGGGCTTTTTTAATTGTGGGGCAATTTGATTCCAATTTACTAGCAAACGCGCTATTGCCGGGGTTTCTCTTTACGTTCTATCAGCAAATTACTAGCGATCGTCTAACGGGCAAAGTAACGATCAAAAATTCAAAAGATAATAACCTACCTCATGTTTCATACTCGATTATTTTACTGTTGCTATCAGTCGTAGCGCTGGTAGGGTCACAGACAAATGCAATTTTCTCTGCCGGTGTTATTTGCATCCCACTGATTGTCCAGTATTCTTGGAAAACAGCTGGACGTTTTACAGGCAGAAAAGAGTTGCGTTTTCTAGCCTCGACTCTAACTTTTGGCCTGATTGTTCTCCTCTGGTTTTTAGTGCATTCGTTACCATTTATCCAACCTATCGTCAACGTATATAGAGAACCGACAGCAACGTCTTTAGAAGCTTTTAAAACAATTTTGCTTTTAAAATTCGGACAGCCCGACAACGCGCAACCCATACTCGGTCTACTAGTGTGTATTGGACTTGTCGAGGCATTCGCAAACACAAAATATAGATGGCTCTCGATTTCGTATATTTTGATTGCCCTTATAACGTTTGCGTGCATGACCCTAAATCATCCGCTTCGTCAACTTATATGCGGCTTCTGGTACTCAGGGACAATTCGACTAGATGGAGTGCTAGCGATTGCCGCCGTGCCGCTAGCCGCAATCGGATTATGCAAAATCGTACACGTACTTATTAGGCCCATATTAAATAGTGGCAGAATTAAACCTGTCGACTTACTAATTACTGCGTTCGCCCTTTGCATGGCCGTCTTCATTGTTTTCACTTATCCTAAAAGTATTTCATACGGCACAAATAACTATAGATATCTCTGCAATCAAATACAGGTCAACTATTCGCTAACTTCTGGTGTTTCCATTTCACCGGAAGAAAGGCAATTTATAGACAAGGTAAAACGCATCGTTGGAAATAATACCGTGATCAATATCCCCTCAGATGGCAGCATCTGGTTGTATGCATCTGACGATATAAACGTGATCGCCCGTCAGTTTTACTCTACGCCCTATAAAGAGTATGAGCTATTTAAAACTTCACTTTACGAGGCTTCAAAAAACGATGACGTCGTAGATGCAATAAGAAAAACCCAAGCACGTTATGTGCTCATCCTCGATGAGACTGTAAGTGTTGGCAACTTTAATCCAAATGAATGGAAGGGCATCTTAGACATCACCGACGATACCTCTGGATTTACAAGCCTGCTTTCCGACGGCGATATGCGACTGTACCAAATTGATTATTAATAATTAAGTGAAATATTAATGCCAGCATAGAGTTACGGCCCGACATGACCTCAGCAATGGAAGTGACAAGAAAGTTGGCGTGGCGCCCAAACCAAAGCAAGTCGACACTGAGCCAGGAAACCTAGAACACGAGTATTATCCTATGCCGTCCCGTCACTATACACAAGCCTGAGGTCGAACTCAATATCTTTCTAGTCTCCGTCTCAAGCCAAGCCCAGTCGAAGGGACAGTCGCCCTGCGGGTGCACATGCACAATTTCGGCGGTACTTTTCCGCACTATTGCTCTGTGCTCAAACGAGATAATTTGCTCTATATTTAGTTTCGTCAGAAATAAAGGCTTTCTTACGCTAAGTACCAGCAGGAATAAGAATCGCTCAAGGCACTCAAGTTCACCATAATCGAGTGAAGCAATTATTGAAAACAACTATGATTACTCAATGCCTTCACAGTTAATCGTTAAAACCCTCGAATGGCTGAGTAAAAATAAATATAGTAGAAAGATTGCTGAAACCTGGACAGCAAAAGAAGTCTCGTGTTCATGCAGACTTATTATGTAATGAAGAGTTTTTCTACTTTTGCTTCTCCCGAAGTGCAATGGACTGAGTTAGCTCATTAATCCTTTCTTCCTGTTTCGATAAACGCAGAGAGTTTGAGAAATCTCTCATAACAAGCACAGCGATAACATAAAGAAATACGAAATTCGATGCCGAAATAAAGCCAAGCTTATTAGAAACAAAAATAGCAATATCAGGAAATACTCCAAGTAAAACGAAACTAAGGCTGAATAGCAGCCAGAAGAGAGAATCTAGTACCTGCATTTGCGCCTTTTTCAATCTTCGTATAACAAAGAAAAAGACCAACACAGCAAAAAAGATAAGAAGTGCTCGGAGCGTCAAAGACATATAAGATCACCTAAACCACTGAACAATTAAAAGCGTAGCGAACACCCGCGCCATATATTGAACCGACCTAACGGGATTGAGATAACTCTCCCCTCCCTGACGCTCTCGCATTTCGACCTGAACTTCGGAAACGGAATAACCTTGCTTCAAGAACAGTGCAATTGTTTCGGGCTCGGGATTAAGCGAATTGTCGTAATAAAACTTTTCAAGAATAGATCGCTTAAAAAGCCTAAATCCCGATGTGGGATCGCTAACCCTAGTGCCAGTTAGCATTTTAATCAACACGGTAATCATACGAGATCCGAGCATTCGTAGAGACTTATCCTTACGGACAGTCAAAAACCTAGAACCGATTACAATGTCAGCATTATCAACCAAAGCCTTTTCTACAAGTTTAACGATGTATTCCGGTCTATGCTGGCCATCAGCGTCAAATTGAATCATATAGTCATAACCATGATCCACTGCATAACGAGCCGCAGTTTGAAACCCAACCGTCAGACCACAGTTAATTGGCAAATCGATTACATTGCATCTTAGTTGTCTGCATATATCTAACGTTGCATCACGAGAACCATCATTGATAACTATAAAATCAAACTCATCTGGAACAGATTCTAGCTCAACTACAGTTTTTTCTATACACTCTTCCTCATTAAACGCAGGAATGGCAACGAGGACTTTAGCACCATCTGACACAGGTAAACCGATCTCTCAATTAAAGCAACTCCGACAAATGCTTTACACCCTTTGAAAATTAACATTGATACTCGATGCAGCAAATTCATCACTCTGCATATCGCCATACATGATACATCTACCCGGCAGAGCATCAAAATCGCGCATCGCTGCCAGCAGCATCCCCGGCGCGGGCTTACGACAATCGCACGGACCCGTGTAGTCGGGGTGATGCGGGCAGAAGTACCATGCGTCCACGTGCACACCGAGCCTATCCAGCTCATCCTCCATATATCGGTGCAGGTGCCGCATGTCGGCCTCAGTGTAGAGGCCCTTTGCGATGCCGGCCTGGTTGGTCACCACGACGACCTTATAGTCGGGGTCGTCGGTGTAGCCGCGCATGATATCGACCGTGGAGGGGATCAGTTCCAGCTTCTCGGGTTCATGCAGGTGCCCGGTGTCCACGTTGATCGTGCCGTCGCGGTCGAACATGGCGAGCTTCCAGGATTTGGCGAGAGGCGCGAGCATCGTCTGCGCGAGCTCGTAGTCCTCCGGCACGCCGATGTCGATGAAGCCGCCGGCGCACTCAACAGCGCGCAGCGACCTGTAGCCGACGACGCGTTCGAAGTAGTCGCTCTCCAGGGAGAACTTCTCGGGCATGTCATCGAGGGCGTGCCTGCGCAGAAGGTAAACGCCCGCGTTGATGAGGCCCTCCTCGCACGGGCGCTTCTCGTGGAACGCGGTCAGGGCGCCGCCGGCATCCACGTCGACCGTACCATAGCGCTCGAAGCCGCGCATGCGCTTGACGGCGATGACGGCCGAGACGTTATCAAGTGCATCGGCCGCGGCGGCCTCCATGGCGGCGAAGTCCACATCGAGCCAGGTGTCCCCGTTCAGGACGAAGACCCAGTCCGACTGGCACCTGCCGAGCGCCCTCTTCACGGCGCCGCCGGTGAACAGGGGCGTGTCCTCGGGGCTGTACTCGACCGCCATGCCGCGATACGAGGAACCGAAGAATCCCTCGATCTGCTCGCGGCGGTAGCCGTCGGCGACGATGACGCGGTCGAAGCCCGCCGCGGCGAGCTGGTCCATGATGAAGCGCAGGAACGGCCTGCCGGCGACCGGCGCCATTGGCTTGCAAACGTCGGGCACGACGTGGGCGAGCCTGGTGCCGAAGCCGCCCGCCAGCACGATCGCCTCGCGGTAGGGGCGCATCTACTCGGCACCCCCGAACATATCGGCCTCCACCGCGGCGCACAGCACGTGGTAGGTGGGCAGGTGCAGCTCCTGGACGCGGAAGACCTCGTCGCGGGGTACACGGACGCACACGTCGGAGATGCCGGTGAGCTTCGACTCCTTTGAGCCAGTGAGCGAGACCACGCGGACGCCCTTCGCGCGGGCGACCTTGGCGGCCTCGACGACGTTGGCGGAGTTGCCCGAGGTCGAGATGGCGAGCAGGACGTCGCCGGGCTCGCCGTAGCCGTAGACCTGTTGGGCGAAGACGCCGACGGCCGCCTCGTCGTTGCCGAACGCGGTGGAAAGCGCCGTCTGTGAGACGAGCGAGATGGCGGGCAGCGACCCCTCGAGCCACGCGGGGGCATCGGCGCCGTTGGCCTCGCGGTAGGCCTGCGCGAAGGCCCCATCGACCGGGCGCTTGAAGCGGAAGCTCTTCATGAGCTCGCCGACCGTGTGCTCAGAGTCGGCGGCGGAGCCGCCGTTGCCGCACACAAGCAGCTTGCCGCCGGAGCGGAAGGACCCGGCGATCAGGTCGCGGGCCGTGCGGACCTCCGCCTCGCAGGCCAGCATCTCGGGGTAGTTTTCGAAGAAGGTGGACAGGCACTCGTCGCCCGTCTGGGGGCACTTGGTATCCATTAACGGGATCCCTCCAGGTCGTAGTCCTCGGGCCCGTAGTAGGCGACGGAGGTGCCGCCGTCCTCGAACTCGAACGGTATGTAGAGCAGGTCGGACATCGCGCGGCGCACGGACTCCTGCGCGTCGGGCTCGACATAGAAGACGAGGAACCCTCCCCCGCCGGCGCCCAGCAGCTTGCCGCCCAGCGCGCCGGCGTTCATGCCGCGCTCGTACAGGGCGTCGATGGAGCCGGTGGAGACCTGCGAGCCGGTGCCTCGCTTGAGGCGCCAGGTGGTGTCGAGCAGGCGGCCGAACTCGGAGAGGTCCGCCGACTTGTCGGTGAGCACGCCCTCGGCCACGTCGACCAGCGACAGCATCTCCCTGAGCTGGGCGGTCTTATCAGTGACGCGGTTGGCCTTCTGCATGTCAGAGGAGAAGCGAGTGAAGCCCGTGAAGAACATCATCAGGTTAGAGTTGAGCTCGCGTTTGCGCTCCGGCGAGATGACGATCGGGCGGACCGAGAAGTCGCCGTCGGCGAAGTCGATGCGGTTGAGGCCACCAAACGCCGCGGCGATCTGGTCCTGCCAGCCGCCGGCCTCGGCGCACAGGTCGCGCTCGAGCCTTATAGCCTCCCTGGCCAGGCGGTCCTTGGATGCGTAGGTGCCCTTCATGCAGTGGAAGGCATTGAGCATGCCCACGGCGAAGGAAGAGGATGTGCCCAGGCCCGAGCGCGCGGGCAGGTCGGCCTCGTAGGCGATGCGCATCTCGCGCATGTCGAGCATCTGCATGGCGTTTCGAACGGCGGGGTGCTCGAGCTCGGAGGGGTCGGAGACGCGCTCGATCCTGGAGTAGACGAGCTCAGTGGAATAGTCGAAGAAGCGCGGCAGGTGGCGCGCCGTGACGTAGCAGTACTTGTCGAATGTGGTCGAGATGACCGAGCCGCCGTGCTCGTTGAAGAACTCGGGCATATCGGTGCCGCCGCCGAAGAACGACATGCGGAATGGTGTGCGAGTGATGATCATTTCAAATTACTCCAATTGTTACACAGCATGAACGCATGACAAATACACTTTCAGCTCTTCCTCCCAGTCGGGCATATGAAAGCCCGCCGCCTCAAGTTTAGAGAGGTCAAGGGTGGAGTGAGCCGGTCGCGGAGCAACAGGAACCTCTGAACTCGCGCGATAGTCGGCGGTGGAAACGGGGATGACTCTGTCGCCGTTCCCGTTGACGACATCGAAGACCACTTTAGCGATATCCGCCCATGACCTGCTAGCACCCGAACCACTACAGTCATAAATGCCGAAAGGGGCATGCGCGTCCAACAAGTAAAAGATAGCAGCGGCAAGGTCGGGCGTGAAGGTAAGACGACCGAATTGGTCATCGACTACGTCAATCTTCTCAAGCTCGTCATCTTGGTTAGCAATGCGGTCAGATAAGGTTTTCATAGTCTTAACGAAATTGTGTCCCTCACCAATGACCCAGCTAGAGCGAATAATGTAATGACGAAGGCAGCCAGCCACGGCGATGTCACCGGCAGCTACGGTTTGACCAAAGACGGAAAGGGGACACATAGGCTCCTCTTCGTTATGGATCTCAGCTGTGCCGTCGAAAACGTAGTCGCTGGACACGTGGACCAGGGTGATCCCGTGCTCGGCACAAGTGCGGGAGAGAAGGGCGGGGCCGGTGGCGTTGGCCTTCCAGGCGATGGCACGGCCCTCGGGGGTCTCGGCCCTGTCGACCGCGGTGTAGGCGCCGCAGTTGATCACGGTGCCGTAGAGCGACCAGTCGTATTTGGAATAGGCCTCCGGGTCGGACATGTCGAAGGTGTCGATATCGCAGAAGTCGAAGTCCTTAGACACGCCGCGCTCCTCGGCGAGCGCGCGGACCGCATGCCCCAGCTGGCCGTTGCAGCCGGTGACGAGAGTCCTCTTGGGCGCCATGGGAACGACGTCCTTCAGCATCGGGTGGTTGAGGTCGGCCTCGGAGACGGTGGCCTGGTCCAGCGGGATCGGCCACTCGATAGCGAGCTCGGGGTCGGCGAGGTTCACGAAGGTGTAGGTCTTCTTCAGCTCGAGGGACCAGTGGGCGTCCACCAGGTAGGTGTAGGCGGTGCCGTCCTCGAGCGCCTGGAAGGAGTTGCCCACGCCGCGCGGGACGTAGATGGCCTTGCTCGGGTCGAGCGTGCAGGTGTAGACCTTCCCATAGGTAGCGCTGCCCTCGCGCAGGTCCACCCAGGCGCCGAATACGCTGCCGCGGGCGACGGAGATGAACTTGTCCCAGGGCTCGGCGTGGATGCCGCGGGTAACGCCGCGGCTGTCGTTATAGGAGATATTGTTCTGGACGATGCGGAGGTCGGAGATGCCAAGAGCGGTCATCTTGGCACGCTGCCAGTTCTCCTTGAACCAACCGCGCGAGTCGCCGTGGACAGCGAGGTCGACGACCATAAGGCCCTCGATGCCGGTCTCGGTGACGGCGAGGTCCTTCTCGAATGCGATGTCTGCCATGTGGGAAAAGCTCCTATCGACGATACGGTGGTTGCGGGCGCCCCGGGCGGGCCGCAGGATCATCCCCATGCCTGCGGTCCGCCCGGGGCGCCCCGTAAGGGCACTCGGGCGGTCTACTGCCCCTGCGCCCTATACCTGGCCTCGGTGGCCTCCTTGGCCGGTCGCCACCAGGCCTCGTTGGCGACGTACCAGTCGATGGTCTGTTTCAGGCCCTCGGCGAAGTCGGTGTGCGCCGGCCTCCAGCCGAGCTCGCGCTGGAGCTTGGTGGAGTCGATGGCGTAGCGGCGGTCGTGGCCGGGGCGGTCGGCGACCCAGTCGAAGTCCTCGGGGTCGCGGCCCATGGCCTCCAGGATCATGCGCAGGACGGTGATGTTGTTCTTCTCGCCGTCTGCGCCGATGAGGTAGGTCTCCCCCATGCGGCCCTTCGTGAGGATGTCCCAGACGGCCGAGGAGTGGTCCTCGGTGTGGATCCAGTCGCGGACGTTCTCGCCCTTCCCGTAGAGCTTGGGGCGCACGCCGTCGATGATGTTGGTGATCTGCCTGGGGATGAACTTCTCCACGTGCTGGTAGGGTCCGTAGTTGTTGGAGCAGTTGGAGATCGTGGTTCGCAGGCCGTAGGTGCGGGTCCAGGCGCGCACGAGCATGTCGGAGCTCGCCTTGGTCGAACTGTACGGCGAGGAAGGGTGGTACGGCGTCTCCTCGGTGAACTTCGCCGGGTCGTCGAGCGCCAGGTCGCCGTAGACCTCGTCGGTGGAGACGTGGTGGTAGCGGATGCCGTGCTCCCTCACTGTCTCCAGCAGGCGGAAGGTGCCCTCGACGTTGGTGCGCAGGAAGGGCTCGGGGTCGGCGATGGAGTTGTCGTTGTGGGACTCTGCGGCATAGTGCACGATGGCGTCGTGGCCCGGCACCAACTCATCGAGCAGCTCGGCGTCGCAGATGTCGCCCACGACGAGCTCCACGCGATCGGAGGGCAGCCCGGCGATGTTCTCGGGGTTGCCGGCGTAGGTCAACTTGTCCAGCACGGTCACGTGGACGCCCGGGTGGTTGTTCACCACGTAGTGCACGAAGTTGCTACCGATGAAGCCGCAGCCTCCAGTGACGATAATGTTCTTAGGTTCAAATTGCTCAGGCACGATTGACCCTCTCGACTTCATCTGCAATTGACAAAATATACTTACCGTAATCGGTTTTCTTCAGCTTTTCACCCAAGCGGCGCAGGTGTGAGCAATCGATGAAGCCCTGCCGATAGGCAATCTCCTCTAGACATGCAACGTAATACCCCTGACGACTCTGAACCGCCTCAACATACTCAGCAGCCTTGAGTAACCCAGTGGGAGTGCCAGTGTCAAGCCATGCCATTCCTCGGCCCATAAGTTCAACAGACAGCTCACCCCTATTAAGATAAGCACTGTTGACGCTGGTAATTTCAAGCTCCCCCCTTGCCGACGGCTTTACCTCAGCCGCAATGTCGGCAACCTGGCCATCGTAGAAATAGAGCCCGGGTACTGCGTAGTTTGATTTTGGAAATTGCGGTTTTTCCTCAATGCCAATTACTCGATTCCTAGAGTCAAATTCAACGACACCAAAAGCCCGCGGATCCTTGACTGGGTATCCGAATACAACTGCGCCACCTTGTTGTTCGACACTGCATTTCGCAGAATTGATAACCTTAGAAAGCGACTGACCATGAAACAAGTTATCGCCTAGAACGAGCGCACAAGACTCTCCTGCCAGAAATTCGCGACCAATAACAAAAGCGTCGGCAAGGCCTCTAGGTTTCTCTTGAACAGCGTATTCGATCTCCATCCCAAGATCGGAACCATCACCTAAAAGCGTTTTATAAGATGTCAAATCAGATGGATTTGTAATTATTAGAACTTGCCTAATACCAGCAAGCATAAGAACAGATATTGGATAATAGATAAGTGGCTTGTCGTAAATGGGCAACAGCTGCTTATTGACAGCTTTAGTAATAGGATGAAGGCGCGTGCCAGACCCTCCTGCAAGAACGATACCTTTCATTCGAATCACTCCCCAATCAATTAACGTTATTCAGGCGCTCGCTATTTGAATAAACACGATTAACAAAGCGGGCAATAGGCTCAGGCCAAAGCTCACTTAAAATCAACAGCGTTTCACCTGTGCGAATGTTTTCATCGAGGTTTTTAGAGGTGGCTGAATCGGCGTAAATCCTGTGACCCATGAGAATTTCAGGAATATAACAGAAGCGCCCATTGGTGGACGCCAGCTTTACCCATGTCTTGTAGTCACAACTATCGCGAAGCGTCGTATCGAACACGCCTGGTCCCAATAGCTCCTTATTTAAAGTAACCGAAGGGCAACATATGGGACATCCAAATCTGAGCACGGTCTTTTTTAAGAACACCGTACCGTTGCCAGGCAACAGGAATAGTTGATTCATAATGCGCTTGATGGCAAGCATAAAATTCGAATTTATCCGCGAGCCGTTTCTAATCTCATAGTAATCAGTGAACGAGATGGATACGTCCTTTTCTATATAACGATTAAAGCAATCAATTGTTTTCTCTAGAAATGTTGGAGAATACAAGTCATCCTGATGGGCGATGGTAACAAGCTTTGAATTAACGCTGTCGTAGCCAAAGTTCCAATCATCACCAGCGTAATGAGGTTTGGGGTTAATAATCATTTTAACGCCACACTCAGAACAAACCCCCTCAATATATGGAGATGGAGTTGATGTTGAGACAACAACATTCGAGGGCACCGTCTGGTTCTGAAGCGACCGTATTGTTTTTGCCAAAAACGGATTATCCTTATAGGCACAAACGACAAATGAGTGATCAGCCGAGCTGTATGACATCTTAGGCAATCTCCAAAATTGAGTTGATCTTCGTAGCATCTCCCCAAACAGCAGGAGAGTCATAGGGGCGATCCGGATAAGCACCATAGTCCAACCTAATATCCAAATGGTGCTCTTCAATAAAGGACTCAATCTTGTCTCCTAGGGATACTGGAACCCCAGAACAACAGTTAATTATCCCATTGATTTTATCTTGCATAACGACGGCAGCAATTTGTTCTGCTAGGTCATCGACAGAAATAAAATCATATTTATTTTTCCCCGAAGTAAACGGAAATGTCGATTCACCAGCAGCATCAGCCCGAAGCAACTTGCCGAATATAGACCTTGAGTTAATATCATCTCCGTAGATATAAAAACCTCTAATCCACTGGCAAATCACCCCTCTGTCTTTCGCATATGAAAAAATAGCCTGCCGTAATGCGTTCTTACCGATACCATATAAACCCTGGGGATCGCATGGGGTATTCTCGTCAATGGCACCTTCCCAATATCCAACTTCATGCATGGTGCCCATGCCACACACATGCTCAACACCATAATCAATGGCGCGTTTCATAAAGTCATAATGAAGTGGCATGTCATCCAAGTGGGACGAAGCGTTATGATCGAATCCGTTTCTCCAAGCCAAATGAAGCAAAGCATCAGGAACAATGTCGAGGGATTCGAAATTAAACTCAGAAGAGAGCACATCCCCTTCGATATAACGTACGTGAGCGTTATCACCGAAAGCGCCGGAACAAACGCGATCGACTGCAATAATATCGGCACCAAGTTGACTCAGACTGCCAATTACGTGCTTTCCAATATATCCATTAGCGCCTGTAACCATAATCAATTTCGACACTATTTGCCTCGCTCAATACTCTAAGTACAATACATATAGACGTTTTTAAGAATAGCAGAACGGAGAGCATCGATGTTTATATGCGGCAATAATTACACCATTGGAGAGGTGGGGAAACTCATCTATTCAACTATCAAAACTAGAATTTTCTTTCCTAGAGCGCGCCTGATTAGAAGTCCCTTTTATATCCGTGGCAAAAAAAGAGTGACCTACGGAATAGGCTTTTCAACCGGATATGGCTGTCGCTTTGAGGCAATCCCAGATGCGGAAAACGACTCTAATATAAAAATCAAAATCGGCAATAACGTCCATATCGGCGATAGAGTTCACATTGTCGCAATTGACACTGTATCCATCGGAGACAATGTACTCCTAGCATCAAATATTTTCATTAGCGACTGTAATCACGGTAAGTACACGGGTGAAAATCAATCCACACCCACGATACCACCAGACGAACGCGAGCTGTATGGCTCACCTGTCAATATCGGCAATAATGTTTGGATTGGCGAAAATGTTTGCGTTTTGGCCGGCGTAACGATTGGAAACGGTGCAATAATTGGCGCGAATTCGGTAGTTACCAAAGACGTTCCTGCTAATACCATCTGCGTAGGAGCGCCCGCTAGGGCTATCAAGCAATTCGACAGCAGTCTCAACCAATGGAATTCAATTGCTACCCCGAATTAAAACATGTGAACACAAATATGAGATTTCGTCGAAAATGTTGATGTAAGGGTGACGCCCGAGCGTCCGTTTAACGAAGTAGACCTCTGTGAAAATCTTATCAGACCCGAGGTCGGACATGCTCGCCATGCCCCGTTTTATCGACGGCGCCATCGACATACAGGAGCTGCTTCGCAGACTCGCCGAGCAGGTCGTGAACGCCGTAATGGACGCCGAGACCGACCAGCTGTGCGGCGGCTTGGCGAACAGCCGTAATGGCCACCGAGAGCACGGCCTCTCCACCTGCGTCGGCACACTGCCGGAGCGCATCCCCAAGCTGCGCTCCGACAGCATCTTCCCGGACGACGTGATCGAGCGCCACCGGCGTGTGAACCGCGCCCTCGTGCCGCCGTCACCGAGATATAAGCCACCGGCACGAGCTGTTCGCGCCGAACTAAAATCAACCAGTTTCGCAAACGCGTCTCGCCGAATGCGCTAACGCGCTTTCGGCGACCCCACTAACGTACTTTTACCAACTGCGCTAACGGAACTACGCTCCAATCGGGTATCCGACCCGGAAGGAGCAACATATGGAGCGAAACGTAATGGGAGAGCTGAACGTCTACAGGGGTCCGGCGCGAAGCCGAACTTCAGTGAGATCGCAAGGAGGCACGGCATGGACCGGCACACGGTCGCCAAGTACTGGCGGAACGGTCGACTGAGCGCGGCTGGAGGCGGAGGCCAAAAAGATAATCGAATCGGGCATCGAGCTTGCGGACAGGATCGAGGCGGCATAGGATATCAACCGTGCTCCAGGTTCTAGGACGCCGAGCCAACTCGCTTCGGATTGGTCGCTACACCAACAAGTCCGACGCGATCCAGTACACTTCTCGCGCGCCAGTCTCTCCTCCTCATAGTGCGTGCCGCACCACCAGAAAGCCATCTACACTCACTTTAAAGGCTTCAACCCGTAGTGCTAGCGTGAATAGCATCCCCGTCAACTTCAGCGTCTACAGTGACGATCCACACATAAGCACTTCAAGGTTGCAAGCAACCCAGATTACGTCATCATTGGACGCGCAGTGAACCTCTTCATCATGGATGGAGGCCGAGCCTTGCGAAAGTCAGCTTTCTTAGGCCTAAAGAACACTCATCTTCGACCGTCAAGCTCGCTGAAACACGTCTTAAAAATATTTTCAGTTAAGAAAGTGCCGATCTTGTGGCCCGAGAAAAATAGCAAGCGTGTCTGGCAAGCTGAGAGAATGGGTTATCTGCTTAATTTATTCGGCTGAAATATAAACCTATTTATAGTATTTAGTCGACGGACAAAAAATACAATGGCCAAGACCAACCCTAATATAAAACTCGTAGACACTGCATAACTGACGCCATTCGAACCAAAATGATGAATGAAAATTGATGATATCAAATATGAACACAAAAGCGCTGCCGTTGTAGACAGAAAAGCACCCCAGGTTTCCCTTATAACGACAAGAAGATCATACGAGAAAGCAAACAAAGTAGTCAGTCCAGTCGCTATAACGGCAGGAACAAGATAGCTAACACCTCTGGATATCGACGATCCAAATAACAGTAAAAGCATCTTATCCCCAAACAGGGAGCATGCTAACGAAATCAACATCGTAAACATCACAATGAATGCAGCAACTCTTAAATATTCAACGATAAACTCTTTATGATTGTGTTCATGCCATTTTTCAGCAAATCCCACCATCAGGGGTCCATATAAAAATGATGCAGCTGCTTGGACAAGAACAGTAGGCGTAGCAACAGCAGCATAAACACCAAGTTCCTCTGTCCCTCCAATTTGCGCCAGTTGCTGACGCGAGACTGAAACAACAGCACCAAAAAAAACTGCAGTTAATACAACAGGCAAGTATTGTTTTATTAGCCTAAAAACTAAAGTTATCTGAATTTTTGGAATAACGGAACCGAAGAAAGATGCATGGCGAGCATCGTATAGCCACGTAACAGTTATGCAAAAAAATGAAAGCGAAATAAACGCAACATTAATTGATAATCCGAAATACAAAGGTGCTGAAAAGAACAGTAGCCCTCCTATACCGCGAACCGCTTGTGAAATCCCAATGAAGTCCATTCTTTCGGCCTTTTGTTCCATTCCGTAAAACACGGCGCAAAACGCTTCGTCAGCTTTGAAAAGCAACCATAATATTGTTGAAAACATAAGCGACAGGTCAGAAGTTGACAGCATGATATATATAACGATAGGTATAAAAGCAAAGCCCACCGTTACATAACGAAATGCAATGTATTCTGAAGATGATATCTCAGAGGTTAAATCAGAAATCTGAATTGTGCGCATGTTATAAGTTGCAAATGGATAGTAGATATTACCAATTGACATCGCAAAGGCCAGAATACCAGAATTTGCATAATTCCCGGAAACTAAAACAACTGTAATTGTCATTAGCCATAAACATGCTTGATATATTAAACAGCCTATAGTGTTCCATAACATATTCTGTCTTACTGACAAAGAAGTAGTGCTCAAGTTAGATCCTAATTTATTAATGACTTATAAAAGGCAAAAGTGGATTCAGCAGTCTGATCCCAGCTATATTTACGAACCCTATTCAACCCGGATTCAACAAGCGCATTAAAATCATTGTCAAAAGAGCATAATCTTTGAATATGATTCGCAATAATTGAAGGAGACACTTTATCCAACAGAATGCACGAATCCCCTGCAACCTCTGGAATAGAACTTTTATTTTGCGCAATAACAGGGCACCCTGAAGCCATGGCTTCTAACAGCGGTAGTCCGAAACCTTCATACTCTGATAGATATAAGAGAGCAGCCGAGGAATTATATAGACGCGAAACTTCGGAAGACTCAGGGTAAACATGTGAAACAAAGCGACCAGGAAGATATTCACCCAATAAGCGGACCTCATCATCATTGAGAGGTGACCCAATAATATGTAGCTCTACGTCATTTAATTTGGATACAGACTCAACGGCCAACCGGAAATTTTTATAGGAAACAGATCTGTTTCCAACAAATACGACCCTTTTCAACCTTTCAGCAGCATTGTATCTGTAAGATTTAGTGTCATAACCTTGTGGAATAATTTCGATATTCTTATTCATCGAGCTTGGAATATATTTAAAAAGATCGTTTTTTGTACTCTCCGAAATACAAATTACAGCATCTGCATGATTTACGGCTGCTTTCATTTGATTTAATTGAAAATGCTTAACAAACCCCGAGAAATACTTCATACAAATAAAGTCATGAATTGTAACAACATTGATAGCATGTTTGTTGGGGGTGGTTCTAAAGTAGGATGAGTGAAAAATACAATCCCTATCAACTTTTACTCGACTCACCTCATCTATTCTTAGAGGAAGATTGGAATAGACACACCTACATGAATCAATGCTGTTCTCAATGAGCTTTCTTTGAAGGTTGAGTTTGGAATCAGTCCTATCATGGAAAACGACATCGAACGATTCCGAGTTGACAGCGCGCGATATCAAATTTGCCCAGTAGATAGACCCGCCTCCGGTTTTTTGTAAGCTAAAGACCAAGTTATCAAAATCAATTGCAATAGGTGCGTCCATTATTTCCGTCCTTCAATTTCAAATATGACGAGAAAATCTTAAGGTTGATAATCCATTAAACAATTAAACCAAAGATCACTCTCTGCCTCGCGATGCTAAACGATCAATTTAGCTGATAAAGAGTATCAAGCAACGTTCTTATTTTTCTTCCGTAAAGTGGATCTGAAGCCCATTTTCCACTTAAGTCCTCAACAAAAGGCGCACTTCCCCTGCGAACTAAAGAGAATCGAGGGTCTATGCACCCATTATTTAAGGGATTATGGGAAGAATATGCCTTAAGATGCTGAACTTGTGCTCGAATGCCCATTTGCACCGAACAATTCCCGAATGTATTAAAAGAAGCTCCGGAAATACCCGAATCTAGGGCACCAATACCTGCAAAATTGCACTGTTCAGCAGAGACTTGACCTCCGAATTTTAGCCATCCAGTTTCAATCATTGCTTGAGCAAAAATCACATCAGGATTAATGCCCTCTGCTAAACTCTCCTTATATATTAAACTGCAAAACTGATTGATATCAGCTGCCCCATATTTTGCATAAATCTGCGATGGGAAATTTGAGCGAGAGTTAAATAAAGCAGCCATTTTTGATGCAGAAGAATTCGATACAGAAGAAATGGGGAATTTCGATGCATCGCAATAAATTGAATCAGCCTTTAATCTTCCATTAAAAGTACCATATGTTGCCCAAATCGCAACAGAGTAAACACCCGCTTCACCGAAGTCGACCGCGGCGGCGACGGACGCAGACCAGGAACCGTCCGGGCCCTTTTTCGCTTGGTACCAACAGACGGATCCGGAGGGCGAAACCACCCGGAAGGCGGCGTTGGAGGGCTGGGAGCTGAAGCCGGTTGCGCTCACCGACAGGGACCCCGACGACGCGGAGCAGGACAGCTTCACGTCGGGTCGGGCGACGTCGGCGGAGGCCTTCGCCCAGCGCTCGGTCGAGGACCCGTAGGTCGCCCACAGGGAGACGGAGTAGGAGCCGAACTCGCCGAAGTCGGCGGCGGCGGGCACCTCGGCGGCCCAGGAGCCGTCGGAGCCCCTAACGGCCTGGTACCAGCGGCAGGCGCCGGAGGGGGCGGTGACCTGGACGGCGGCGTTGGAGGGCTGGGAGCTGAAGCCGGTTGCGCTCACCGACAGGGACCCCGACGACGCGGAGCAGGACAGCTTCACGTCGGGTCGGGCGACGCTAAACGAGCCTTCGCCGCAAGAGAACGCTTCGGCCCCATCCAGAATGCACCAAGCTTTGACAGTCTTCTTTCCAAAGACATCTTGTAAATCATTTAACTGGATAGTAGAAATCCAAGAATCGCCAGACCGTTTAGCCGGAATCCATTGGGACTTTCCACCCTCGGATAATATTTGATATGAAACCGCATTCGGCTCTATTGCCCATTGTCCAGCGTCAACGGTAACTTGAGTCTCAGTTAAATCGAAAGACAGCGAGCACTTATTGTCACCAAACGTCTTAGAATCCGCTTCAAAAGTCTCATTGTTCACCGTAACGTAAGCGCTGACTTTAAAAACGCCATATCCCCTATCAAAATCAAAGGACGCACTCCACCTGTGGTCCTTCTGATCGTATGCTTGAACCCAATCAACGCGCCCCGAGGGAGATTCAACCTTAAACGCAGCATTTGTGGGCTCTCCACCAGAGCATTTCAAGGTCATATCGATCTTTTTACCTGATTTTTTATATTCAAGCGAGCCATTAAACCATGCTGATTTGGGGAACTGGGAAATGATGGCATCCGCGTCAGCTTCGCCAAGTCGCTTGCAGCCTTCGTCGCTAAAATAATTCCAGACATCACCGGCATTTGAAATGAAGCCATGTTCAATTAAGATGCCAGGAATACCCTGTTCACGCGCGCAGCGAATGACAGCAAACTCATCGCCAACCTCCATCTGAAAGACGCCACGATAGCTTAATCCAAGGGCCTGCAGGTTATTCATCACTTTTTGAGCGAGCTCAACAGAAGCCTGTGTATAGCTAGTGCCGTTTGCCGTAGGCGCATACACCTCCGCTCCATGGGCTCCAGCCCCACCAGAATTAATGTGAAAGCTAACGAATGCCTGCGCTCCCTGACTTACACAACGCTGGACACGGTAAAGGAAATCGTTTCCACTATATGAACCGCTTTGTTCGCGAGACATTATTACTTTAAAACCATATTGTTCGAGCTTAGCTTTGCACGCAACCGCAATCTTCCAAGTAAGATCAGCCTCACTCTTTCCATTGCCCTGAGCACCAGGATCCGTGCCGCCATGACCTGGATCAAGCGCTATCACACGAATACCTCTTGATACCGAATCAGCGGCCGAAATCGAGCTGTCCCCATTCGCGGCAGCAAGGGCGTCACCAATCGTGGCAGCCTGAACAACGTTGTCAGAATCATCTAAATAGTAGAAGGATGCATCGTCGCTGCCTTCAGCCTGATCGTCGTCCGCAACGGCATTTGCATCGATGTCGAACATATATCCGCATTGCATCAAATCGACTTTGTGCTCCACATCGTCGCCCTGCAAATGATATGTAATCGAAATCAAATCATATCCGCACTCGGCATAATCCTTTCCGAACTGGAAAGCGGCTGTATTGGCATTAACTGCAGAAGATTCAACGAAAAAGGTATGACCCGTAGTGGACTCAAGCTCGAGCGTCGCATCAGCAACAACATCAGAATCATTTGGAGTAGCAAAGGCAATCACCTGGTCTACGCCAACTGGAAGCTGCGGGTAAGCGATATATAGATACTGATACGAGTCGTCCGAAACATCGCCGCTCTCTTCCGTTCCAACGGAAGCACTATTATCTTCTACGGCAAGGTCATCAACCTTATCCTGATCATCGGAAAGAGATGATCCGGAGCCGCTTGCCGAGTTTGAATTGCTTGCACTATCAGCGACCTCAGCAGATGAATCCTGCTGAGCAAGCTCTGCATTGATTGCACAGGCGGTAGTAACCGGCCCAATCATAGGATTGAGTCCAATAACCAACATTGCAACGAATACAACAAGTAGTTGCAGGTGACGTTTCATGCCAGCCCCCATCAAATTCAGCTTCAAATGATGCGCGTAAATTATATTACAGGCGATACCTTAGAAAGCTGTTTGCGCCAAGTCCCCATTCCATTCTGGCCAGCGAAGAACCTAAAGGCACTAAGTGTATCGACCCAGAAATCGAAGCCAGCGTAATAGGGACAAAAAGCAGCCTAATAATTCATCGCGAGCCAAGTCGCAAAATCAACGATAACGGTCTCTAGAAGATCGCCCAACAATCGCTTTTTTAACATCGCATTGGAATTGAATACAGGATATTCCCTGTTAGCGTGAACGCCATCGCATCGCAATATATAGGCATAACGACACACCAAAAGGGCAACCCTTCTAGTGCGAAGCCTGTCAGTTCCGGCTTCAGGCAGAAGTTCAGTTATCTTGGTTTTTAGGAAACTCTTGCTTGGATAATCAGCACAACCCCTGTCACGCATATAGATTAGAGACTGCCTATCAATACAGCGCAGATTATCCAATTGATATGGCTTTACTTTCTTCTTATCCTTATTCGCAATATGCAATGCACTTGAACGCGCGGCCGTCAGCAATTTCCATCCGACGAAGTCCTCATAGCTTATATCATCAAAAATGTCATCAAATTTAATTAAAGAGCGTGATAACACATCATGCTCAATGAATAGCTGATTCACTTTGTTCAGCATCTGAATATCCCTCGTTGCGCCAGAATCAGCTGCCCCAGCATAGCCGCGATAAAGAGCATTAAAAGCGCCCCAAAGGAGCTTAAGTCTCTCTTCCGGATAACCGGCTCCCGATGCAGCCCATGAGTAGCTAATTGCTATATGCAGAGATTTTGCAACCGCATCGTTTTGAAGGCTTCGTCCTACAACTCTGTCTGGATATCCTGCTCCGCTAAATGTAGAAAGGGCATCGCTAAGTTCGTGCGGGACCTCAAGCTCTATAGCGTCTTTCCTATCAACCGAGCACGACACGGCGGCAATGCCAACCGATTGTTCCATCCCTTCCATACACGCCAAAGACAGAAGCAGCCAACGAAGATAGCCAACCCTAGTTTTACAAAGATACTTCGCTTTGGAATAACTCCGTACGCGTTCAAACGAAATCACAACAGCCCTGTCGTTTATCGTGACGATATCAGGGTTAGTTTTTGATATGGCCTTTTCGAAATGAATTGGTTTACTGAGTCCAATGGGATGCTCGAATGGGAGCACGATTTCAATCTGCACTCTTTGTTTACGTTTCCCCAATTCGGCCATTCCATCACCGTCCAGTTAGTAAGCGCTGCCAGAAAAACTGATAGAAACAAAAGAATGGAATCAATTAACCCTACGCAAACCGCTCGATACAAGCTTTTAGCCCACGGGTCGCGAGATACAGCTGTGCGGCGTCAACGATCGAAATCATTGACCCGTTCGCCAGCTTGCGCGCAACATGACGAACGGCTCCCTTAGCAGGCAAACTAGTCCAATCTTGGCCCGCATGATTCGCGAACTCGTCCTTAACGCGAGCGGCAACCGCGGCATAATCCTCGGCATCCAATCGCGCGAGATCAAACACAATCAAATCCAGGAACCACGTCACAAGCTCTCCGGGGCACAAACCCAAAAGCCCGCGCCTGTCCCAGCGCTCCAGTACTTCATGCAGCACCAGCAAATGAGCATTGACCTTGTCCATGCGCTTGGCGCCGGCGTTAAACACATGCGTCAGCGACTTCTCCTGCATCACGTAGTGATACAGACGATCAGGTGCAAGAACCGTCCTGGCAGACAACGGATACGATTCAAACTGAAACACAACGTCCTCGGCAAACCGGACATTTTCGGCAAAACGCAAAGACTCACGCTCAATCAGCTCGTGAGAGTATGCCGCACGCCAGACATAGGGCTGCGCATTCGCCGAAAACAGCAGCGCTGGATCAAATGGCTCAAACACGCACGCCTCAGGAGAAAGCAATTGCTTAATGCGCTTCGAGGCCAGCTCGGCAGGCTCGCACTCGGCTCCAAACACAACAATCTCTGGATGCTTCTCGGCAAACGTACCAACCAATAATTCGGCAAGATTAGGCTCGACGTAATCGTCCGAGTCAACGAAATCGATAATGTCGCCGCGCACGACATCCATGCCGGCATTACGGGCAGACGACAGCCCCCCGTTAGACTTCTCGACAACGCGCACGCGAGAATCCATTCGAGCATATTCATCAATAATCGCTGCGGAGCCATCCGGCGAGCCATCGTTCACGACAATGATCTCGATATCCGTACAAGTCTGATTCAAAAGGGAGTCAAAACAACGAGGTAGGAATTCCTGGGTGTTATAAACGGGGACGATAAATGAGACCTTCGGGTTTACCATAATTCCCCTATTTCTTAATTGCGTCCAGGACGAATGCCACGACCACGCCCGGGCCACCGACGCGCGCATAATGCTTCGCGCGGCCCATCGCGCCGGCACTAGCAAAGCCCGAAGACTCAGCTAGCCACTTTTGCGGATCGTTGACAATGGCCTTCAGGTTTGCGCGCTTCCACGGTTTAAGATCCGTGAGCTCAAACTCATGGGCCTCAAGCGCCCCACGGAATTCCTGAGCCATACGGCCCAAAAACTCAGCATAAAACTTGGGATTCAGGCGAATGTAGCTCCACATATACGAATCGTATTTAATGATATTTGCAAACCTAAGCAGCTTGGCAACGTCCTGCGAAGAGTGCGTCTCGGCATAATCCTCAACAATCCAGCGATGAATCTCGGCATACTCATCGTTAACGCAATGAACTTTATTGGGCGAATTGACCGAAGAGCCCTCGTTATCCTGGCGATATGAAAGCACGGAATCATGCAGGTAAACCGCAGTATCGGCAAGGGCGAGCACCTTAAAGGTAAACGAGGCGTCCTGAAACGCAGCGCCAGGCGTCGGCAAGAAACGAATGGCATTACGGTTCAAAAAGTCTCGACGATACACCGCAGACCAAATCGATGGCTTAAGCGAGAAGGCATCGACGGCGTCGCTCGGGTGAACCGGCTTGCCGCAGTCCTTGGCTTTAAAGAGCTCCATCAGCTCTCGGCGCTCCTCGGGCTTCGACCAATACAGGTCAAAATTCGCCTTCGCAAAGTCAGCGCCATTGCGCTCGGCCGCTGCTACGAGCTTCTCCAGCGCATCGGGCGCCATGAAGTCATCGGACTCCAGAATGCCTACGTACTTGCCGCGCGCCATCTCGAGCCCGCGGTTCATCGAGTCGCCGTAGCCGCTGTTGGCCTTGTCGATCATCTTCACACGCGCGTCGCGCTCCATGTACTCGCGGATAATCGACGGCGAATTGTCGGTAGAGCCGTCGTTGATGCAGATGATTTCGATGTCCTCGAGCGACTGCGCCACGGCGGAATCGAGGCACTCGCGCAGGTAGCGTTCAACGTTGTAGATGGGAATAAGCAGCGACAGGACAGGGCTGCCAGAGGAATTAGTAGACAAATGTGCTCCTTAGGAAATACCTGACGTTAATGGTATCAAAGGGTCGTCCCGCCCGCGGGCGTTTATATAATCTATGGAGCCCGCGGAGGCAAACCGATACGAAAGGACGTCATGCAGCCCAAAGCCGCACGCAACATATCCATCGAGGCACTGCGCTTGGTCGCGGTCGCTGGGATCGCCATATTCCACACGTTTCAGTGGACCTTTCAAGCCACTTGCGTCGGCATCGTGGAATATGCGCCGCTTGCCGCCTTTCCCTATTCGGGACTGCTGGGGTTCATTAACCTGCTGGGCTGTTGGGCCAATGAGGTCTTCTTTATGATCTCGGGTTACTTTCTCATCGCTTCTTCCGCGCGTGCTTGGGACGGTGGAGCAACGTGGAAGTCGCAAATGCAACGGACGGCGCAGCGCCTGGGCAAGGTCATCTTGCCCACTGTGTTTTATTGCCTCGTGGCGCTCGCGTGGTCCACGGTCGTCTCCCCCATTCCCGATGTAGCCCTCAACACGCACTACTGGTATACCCTGGGACTCGAGTTTATTTGGGTCTATGCCGCCACGGTCTTCATGGCGCAATGGTTTGGACTGGCTAAGAGTCGACTCTCCCAAAAGAGCTGCACGATGACGGTCATCGCCGTTGGCATCCTCGCATTTGTTGTTAACGGGTATTTGGCCGCCATGAGTGCGACAAGCGGCGGTGAGTTTTCTTGGCTGCAGAAGCTCATGAGCGCCGTCACGTACGTTATCGCGTTTTTGATCGGCGGACTGCTCCGCGACGTAACCGACGCCATGGATTCGGACAGGGCGGGCACCTTGGGCATGCGCTCGCTCGGAACGGTTTTGGTGCTCACCATCGTCCTGGAAGGCGAACTCTCCTTCACCGGCAACCTCACGGCGATGGCAACCCTCTCCTACAAATCAACCTCGTTGATCTCGTTTGCCCTCGCTGCCGTCTCCTTGCTCTTTGCGGCAACCCGACGCAGTGCCTCAGGCAATCCGCGGACTGCAGATGCCATCGTCGCCTTATCGACCGCCACGCTCGGTTTCTATGTGATGCAGTCGCTCACCAGTAGCCTGTGGCGTCCCGTATTCAATGCGTTGCTCGTAAACATATTGGTCATCCAAAACAGCCCGGCAGCTATATGCATCGTCACGGGTACCGTCATTAGCATCGTCTTTGCCTTAGCGCTCCTCATCATCGATGCAGCTAGAAGCCTAATCGTTCGCAAGCTCAAGCAGCGATCAACACATCAACGTTGAGTATCGCAGCCGTCACGCCCGTGGCAGGTTCCTGCGTTTTATCCAAACCTTGCCAACATGGCGCAGCGACCCTTTACAATAGGTGCCGTCCAATGGACGTAATCGATAGCTTCCGCGCGACGCATGTCTGCCGTGCGTGAAAGGATATATTGCCCCATGCCTTCAACTCTCCCCGCTCCCATCGACAAGCTCGCCATCGTCGTCGTCACTTATAAACGCCAGGAACTCTTGGCCAACCTGTTCGACTCTATGACCGAGCTCACGGCCGCGCCCTGGCGCATCGTGATCGTCGACAACGAGAATTCGCGCGAGACCGAAGCCATGTGCGCCGCACTCAACGAGCGCCTGGCCAACCTGTGGGGCATCGACACCGAGCAGCCCGACGCGCAGGGCGGCACCGACCGTGTTATCTACGCGCCGCAGCTTGAAAACGGTGGCGGCGCGGGCGGCTTCTCCGCCGGCACCAAATGCGCCTACGACCTAGGCGCCCAGTGGTTCTGGGTGATGGACGACGACGTGCTCGTCATCCCGGAGGGCATCGAGCGCCTGGCCAAGTGGACCGACCGCTACGACGTCATCCAGGGTTCGCGTCTAGACTTCGACGGCGGCGCCTTCTTTTGGCAGTACCAGCTCATCCTTTCGCTCGGCATCCCCAACCCCGTCGCCAAGTGGGACCTGGGCCCCGAGGGCTACCGCGCCATGAACCAGCTGTGCTTTGAGGGCGGCCTGTTCTCGCGTCGCGTAGTCAACAAGATCGGCCTGCCCGACGCGCGCTTCTTCATCTACGGCGACGACGCCTGTTACGGCTATGTCGCCAGCCAGCACTTCCCCGCCGCCGTGGTAGCCGACGTGGTGCTCAAGCGCGCCCGCGCCGTCTCCAACTGGGACATCGCCGGCAAACGCCAGCTCAACTCCACGAGCGACACCAACCGCTACTACATCATGCGCAACCGCGGCTTTTTGGCCCGTTACATGCAAATCTACGGCGACTACCACCCCGTGCTGTTCCGCTTGGGCAACGCCGCGACCTTCTGCAAGGAAGCCATTCGCTTGGCTGCGGTCGACAAATGCTTTAAGACCGGCATCCCAGCGCTGCGCCGCGGCATGAAAGACGCCCGCAAGATCATCAAGGATCCCGACTGGAAGCCCATGCCGCCCCTGGAGGACGCGAAGTAACAGAAGCCGAAAACACCCCGCCGTTTAAAGCCTCTGGCACACTACGGATACATGCCGCCCGTCAAAGCCAAAGCCCCAGCGCACGCGGCCGATACCTGGTCGCGGCACGCGAATCTCGTCGATACGCTCGCGTTCTATGTCGAGCAGCGCCTGGACAGCCAGCAACTCCAGGCCCAGCGCGTCCACACCGGGGTCGTACATCAAGTTGATCGTTATCAACGGACGTTCGTCGAGCATGCCGAGGGTATCGGCCACATCGAGCATCCTTCCCGTAGGGAACACCTGGATATCCCAGCGATCCGCCCCGCGCTTTCGATTGGATGACGGATTGGCATACCCCGGCATACCAAAGCAGAGCCCTTGCAACAGCAGGTGGTATGGCAACGGCGAATCCGTCTCGACCACGCCGACTCCCGCGTCACCTAGAATTCGTCGCAGCGCCTGTCTCACCGTGTCTTCGTCACCGCGACACAACCCGTCACAAAACGAATCGACGTCGCGCACATCCTCGGCGGCGCAATCAAACCATTCAATAATCACGAGGCGCAGCGCCTGGCGAAGCTCGCTATTGGGCAGCCGCAGAGCGCGGAGGCGAGCGTCATGCTCCGGCTCCTCAGTCATATCCGTCGTTAGGAAGCCGGACAGGTATAACGCGGTCCACAGGTCATCGTCAGTCGAGGCATCCGACCCGACGGCACCCATTCGAAGCGAAACTTTAACGCTTCCATGAGCCTCGAGCAAATTGAACAAAGTCGCAAGCTGATCGAGACTCCAATCACCAACCGTCCTGCTCAGGCTATCAGCGTATCCGTATAAATCAGCCCGCACCGGCGGCGTGCAACCGCGGTTCAAGAAATCAATCACGCGCGCCGGACACGAGCAATAAAACCCGCCAAATCGGTATCCCTCGAACCATTCACGCGCGTCATCCAGGAATTCCCCGCGTCCAGCATGGCCTAGCAGAGCCTGAATCTCAGCATCCGAAAAGCCAAACCACCGATCGCACCACGTCGAGAGCGACGTCGACAGACAATACGAGCAGCCGCGCGAAGAAAGTGCCGTCTCGGCAGGACCGGGATACTCCCCCATAAGACACGCCAGCCGCAACGAATCCCCCGCAGCGGCAATGGCGTCGAAAATCACGCGGTCGAATAGCCAAGCTGGATCGGTGCCAGAAGCACCCCTCGCGATCGCACGGCCCAAGCACGCCGCGTCGTACCCATCAACGAGCAATACAACCTGCTCATCGCAGGCCGTCTCCAGCAGCTCAATGAGCACACCAAGCGCCGAGTCAACCTCGGCCTCGCTCGCCACGCCACGCGCAACGCGTTCGATGTGACGCACCTTATCTCGAACTAAATCCGGAGCCTCCAAGAGCGCCAACAGACGAGCGCATTCGCCCGAAAGAGTATCGCGCACGACGTCGGCAACAGCGGCGCCACGCCTCGCAGCACCAGAAAAGTCCAGCGATATCACCGGATAGCAGGCGTACTCGTCCCGATAGCGCCCGCCGTCCGCGTCCCAAATCAAAGTATCGGCAAACAAGCTCCGACCAGCGAGACCGACCGCGGGACGCTCCAGAAAGGCCTTGAGCATCGACAAGTTCATACTTTTGCCAAAACCATCGGGTCGGCAGCACACCATAACGGACGCATCGCAATCCAGCACATCGGCAATAAACATGGTCTTGTCGACCAGTGTGCAGCGACCAAGAGCCTCCACATAGTCGTGCATACCAATGGGTAAAACCGCATCATCGGCACCACCGATCAAACGCGCACCAAACCCGGTGGCACCACCATCATTTGCCTGTTCAAGCACCAAAACGTTCCCCCTAAATCACAGCACGACGCCAATTGTAATGACCAGCTCGCACGTACTGATGCCGCCACGCAAACATATCGGGCAACGGTAGCAACATGAGGCGTGAGGGGGCATAACTAATCGTTGCACAACAAAACGGGGCCCGATGCATTCGCACCGGACCCCGTCCCGACTCTTTAGTTATCTGGTAACCGAGAGGTTACTCCTCCGAGCCGTCCTCCCCAGCAGCCTTACGCTGCTGATCGAGCTTATGCTTGCCACTCACAATAGACGTGGCGCCCAGCGTGGCCAAGCTTGCACTGGCAAGGCTCGCCATCACGATGAGGTCGCCCGTCTTGGGCATGTTGCCGCCCGAGGAATTGGTCGTGGTCGAAGTCGCGGTGGTCGTAGTAACGACCTTATCCTTACCCTCAGTCTTCTGAGGGTCGGCGTCAGACTGCTTCGCGTCCTTAGCGGCGGAAGCATCAGAAGCACCGCCGGCTTTGGAGTCGGATCCCTGGCCAGACGCTCCCCCACCAGAAGAAGAGCCGCCGTTAATGCCCGCCATTAAAGACGATCCCAGCATGGAGCCAAGCTGCTCTCCAGTAGAAGGCTTGTTATCCGTCGAGGAATCGCCGGCATCGGAGCCCTCGCCAGAACCGCCCTCGGAAGCATCGGAGCCAGAACCGTTAGAGGACCCAGCATCGGCAGAAGAATCGTCGGCGCCACCCGAAGCCCCCGCACCGCTGGAGCCAGAAGTCGACGAATCGCCCGGGGCATCGCCGCCCGCAGTGCCACCAGACGTCGCCCCACCGTTACCGGCGCCATCAGTGCCCGCATCAGTCGAGGGCGCATCCGCATCGTCGCTATCGCCCGCATCGCCATCGGTACCAGGCGTCGGTGCGGCGGGAGCGGCCGGCGCCATGCTCGGACCGGGCGCCGGCGTGGGCTCGGGCTGCACGGGCGTCGCAGCGGCAGCGGCCTCGTCCTCGGCGATATAAACCAAGCAGTCCTTCAGCTCGTTGCGGTAGCGGTTCTTCCAGCCCTCATGATACTGGGGCTGGCTCGAATACTTGGTCGCCACGTTATTGACCACACTGTTGGAAAGCGCCGTCACAAACTCGCGATCAGTCATACTGTTAGAAAGGT
>OIEV01000293.1_pt1 | contig 46669 bp, 55 predicted proteins | sample 1581881 | NCBI WGS metagenome assembly OIEV01 (sample SAMN03279760, study PRJEB24777) | human gut metagenome | isolation source: fecal sample PR121 from 1 month old male Malay infant, vaginally delivered... | place: Singapore | collected 2005-09-16 | reverse complement strand
TGATCGCGTCAGCGTTAGCCTGGATCTTGGTGTCGTTGGTGATGTCGACAACGTAGACGTCGTCGAAATACATCGCGCCAGCGCTCAGCAATGTAGTCAGCTGGAACAGCGCGTTGGTGGTCTTCGTAGCCGTCCAGTCCATGAAGACGTGTTGCCATTCAGACGTAAACGGGCCGTAGTTCGTACCGATAAGAAGATTGCCTGATGCGTCAGCGATACGGAATTTCGTGTTACCCGGATCGTTGATGACAGTCCCGGCGTCCTGTTTGGCAAACACGCCGAAGCGGTAGCGACGCCCCTGCGTGATCTCCACAGCCTGGCTGATTCCAGCACTTCCGCCTGCCGCCATCTTGGCAATCTTGGTGCCAGAGTGCGGCTGCGTTGCCGTGATGATGGTGGCAATGCTGCTCCAGCCGGTGAAGTTAACCTGGCCGCGCTCAAAAGATGAGTTAGCCAGCAGGTTCCCGGGGATCTTTCCTTGCGCGTCGATTGAAGCGTCAGTTGCGGACAGGCTATTGCTCAGCTGGGTGATCGACTGACCCTGTGAATCGATCTTGCCTTCGGCAGTCGATACGCGGGTAGTGAGCGCATTCAGCGCCGAAGCGTCAGCCTTATTGTTCACGATGCCGGTCAGCGTGCTCAGATCGCTGGTCAGTTTGGTAATGGCCTGCCCCTGAGACGTGATCGACCCTTCCGCAGAAGTAACGCGGGTTGTCAGCTGGCTGATCGCCGTGGCGTTGGCGTCAGCCTTGCCTTCGGCATTCGCCGCTGCGGTGACGTCGCGCACCTGCCAGTCGGTCGCATACCAGACTGTCCCGAAGTTCGGGCCGCCCTGATTGATTTGCAGGAATGGACGGAAGTAACCCTTCGCCCCCTGCGCAGCGTTTACTGTCCAGCGCCACGTAGTGCGCGTCCACTGTGCGCCGGTAGCCGCTGAGATTTGGCCTCCGTTCGCTTGTGGCGACCCGATGCTGCCAGAAACCAGCGTAGACGTACCGATGTAGTGCTGGAACGGTGCGGAGCCGGTGCCACACGCAGCCAGTACAGACAGCTCAAACACCTGACCTTCGCGGCAAGGGATGTTATTCATTGCCGGAACATGATCACGATACTGGCACTTAATCGCCCACGGGTAAGGGCATCCAGCAGGAACGCCTTCTGACGCGGTGGAAACAACGGTCATACCCATTTGCTGATAAGCTGGGTCTACCGTCGGGTTCGGTATGAGGTTCGCCGCCTGAGTCAGCACGCCCTTGATCGATGAGTTGATCGAGGTGATGGACTCAGCCTGTGAGTCAATCTTCCCTTCGGCTGCGCTGACTCGGGTTGTCAGGTTATTGATCGCCGTTGAGTTAGCGGAGATCTTCCCGTTCGCTGTAGACAGGTCGCTGGTGAGCTGGGTAATTGCATTGCCCTGAGCCGTGATCTTCCCTTCGGCGGTGGTGACACGGGTGGTCAGCGACTGCAACGCGTTCGCGTCAGCTTTGTTGTTCAGCGCGGTGTTGATGTCCCGCACCGAGTTGTTCAGAGTGACGATCGCGGCGCTGTTCGCGTCAACCTTCCCGGAGGTCTGCTCAACCTGAGAGGAGAGCACCTGCGAGGCGGATGCAGCGGCCAGCTGACCGGCACCACTGAACAGCTGATCGACGTTATCTGACAGTTTTAGGCCAAAGTTGATATAGAACTGACCGGTGTACTGCGCAACAACGAAATCAAGCGTGTTCCAGCCCTTTTTGAGCGCCATGCTGTAGGTGCTGGTGCTGGTAGAGAAGGAAGCCGCTTCCGCTCCATTGATGTACAGCCGTCCGGTGTCGTCCATGATGCGGGAACCGGGCGAGATAGCAATGGTCTTATCAGCCGCAACATACACCAGCGCCTTCACATACGCGATTTTGTAGTCGCCGTAAGTCAGGAAGTCTAGCTTTGCAGCGTCAGCCATCTCGTACACGGCCAGCGGCGGCACGCCTGCGAGATCTGTTAACTTCGGTACATAGCCGGTATTAACCTTAATGTCGAAGATCTTGGTCAGCCAGTAATTCGCTTTCCCGTTCTGTGCAGTGTTCTGCAAATCGGTGATCGCCTGACCTTGCGATGCAATGGTGTTGCCCTGCTGGGTGACAGTAGTCGCCAGCTGCTGCAATGCGCTCGCTTCGGCCTTGGTAGCCATCTGACCCTGCAAAGTGCTCACGTCGCCTTTGAGCTTGGTGATCGCCTGGCTGTTGGTGCTGATGGTGCCTTCCGCAGCAGTTACGCGCGTGGTCAGTGCCTGCAACGCGCTTGCGCTGGCATTGTCAGCCGGTGCTTCGCTCCATTCGGTAGGCATGGTGCCGTATTCGAATTTAGGCGAGCTGATGTAAACCTCTTTGTCCTTAGACCCTTTCAGCAGTCGGCCAAAAATAACGCGCTGGGTGCCTGTCTGGCCGCTCTTGCGGGTGTACTTGACCCAGTAGCGCGCCCAGTCTTCCGTAAGGTCGATTGTCATCGAACCATCGCCACCAGTAGCCCAACTGCCAGTTTTACCCTGACTGCTTAAAGCCGTAAGCGTGGCATTCGGGTTGTACAGGTAGACGAAAATTTGCTTGCTGTCAGCGTTGTTCGCTTTCGCGTAGAAGCTGACGACTACTTCGGTTCCGTCGATCGGAGCCGCAAGCTCATACTCAAATTGGTCGTAGGAGCCAGTTGAGGCTGCTGCAATCGCGATGCGACGGATAGCATTGCCTTTGTATGTCTGACCCTGCACAACGCCGCTGACGCCTGCCAGCGTGCCAGAGTTAGGGATCAGGTTGGTGCCGCCGACGCGCATGTTATTCAGGTCACTGCGCAGGTTGGTGATCAGGCTGCTGTTTGCCGTCACTCGACCATCCAGCGCGGTCACGTCCGTCTTGAGCTGGCTGATGGCTGTAGCGTTAGCGCCGATCTTTCCGTTCGCGTCGGTCAGGCCGCTTTGAAGCTGGGTAAGAGCCTGCGCCTGAGACTGGTTTTCGCTGGTCAGCGTGTTGAGACGCTGGGTCACGGAGGCCTTGTTCGCGTTGTAGTCAGTACGCAGGGTGTTGACGTCGCTGGCGATCGCCTGCTCTGCGGTGACTCGGGTCTGGCGCTCGTTGAAGATGATGCCAGTCACCAGCTTTGAAGGGTCGGTTCCCTCATAGTTCCCGCGAAGCTGTACGGCCAGCGTGTTACGCGCTGCGGCTTCGGCAGAGTCCGCAGAGGTCATGGCGGTGCGAAGATCCTGAACCTGTGCCTGTGACGCGCCCGGGGTCGGTCGGCCGACTGCCATCCAGTCGATCGCGTAGTAGTTATTGGCGTCCTGATTGTTTGAGAAGTCAAAGCGCAGGCGGCGCACGGTGCCGGATGTCGCCCACAGGAGATTAGGGAGCGACAGGACAGTGATCCCGGTGGTCGGGTCAAAGTCAGGTGCCGGGATAGCAAGCGAGCGGGTACTTGTCCAGCCAGTCTCATCAACACCGATCCAATACAGCTTGCCAGCCCATGACGGGTTCCCGACTCGCTTCATGCGCAGGCGCATGTACTTATAGCTGCGCGCGTCGATTGCCAGCGGGTTTGGTGAGCGCATGGTGGCTGCTGCGCCAGCTGGGTAAATCCAGCCATCTTGGTCTACTGGGAGCAGATTGGTGTTGGCGTCGTCAGAAGCCCACCCTTCCGGGCCGTTGTCGAAATACCAGATAGCGAGGCTGTCGAACTGCTCGCCGGTGCCAGCGGAAATGGATGCCATCTGCTGAGCCAGACTGTCGAAGCCGTCCTGCATCGTGGTATTGGTGGTGCTGATCTGCGCTTCGACTTCGTTTTTTGTCGCCAGCAGGTTAGCCGCAGCCTGGGCTGCCACTTCTGCGTCATCCGTCTCAGCCTTCGCGATAGCGTCGGCCACGTCCTGAGCTGCCTTGTTGGCGTTCGCGATGTCGCCAGCCTTGCGGTCAAGGATCTCCTGAGAGATTGCACTGGCGTTTGCCGCCCCCGCGTTAGCGGTGTTGGTGATGTCCTGCGCATTCTTCTGGATCTCGGCCAGCTGGTTGTTCAGCTGCTGCTGCTGCTGCTGGTTGGTTGTCACTGCTCCGTCAGCAGTAACCTTCGCGGCCTGCGCGGCGTCTTTCGCTGCCTGTGCGCTGTCGCTTACGTCTTTGATGCCGCTGGTAAGTTCGCCGTAGGTGTCGGAGCCTTTGATCGCGTCGTCGATGTTCTGGTAATAGTCGTCCATGTTGTCGGACGTCATCGCCATGACCGGGGCGCTCCACTCGCCAGCATCGCTATATGACGACACAAAGCGGGCGCGCACCTGCACGCGTTCGGCAAATTTCAGGCCTGACTGTGTGAATGTCCCTGTCGGGTAGGTCACGACGCTGAGATCGATCCACCCACCAACCGGAGCACCATTGCCGTCAATGCGCTGGAACTGTAGCTCTGTCGACTTCATATCGATCAGATCATCTGTGCCAGTCACCCAACGCCATGTGATGCCGTTAACGATGCCTACGCCGTTCAGGCCAGCTACTGCCGGGATGCTGCCGCGCTTGCCGTCAACGAACACCTGATTCGACTCGACCCACTGAGACGACCCGCCGTCACGGGATACGGAACGAACGCGGAACTGATAGGTGCCGGTCAGAACGTTTGTCAGGTCAACGGACGTACTCGACTGGCTGGTAAGGTTAGTCCAACCCTGTGACCACTGACCGTTTGACTGAGAGGTTCGGCGCACCTGAATGTCGTAGCTTACGGCCTGATCTACGGTGAACCATGAACAGTTTACGTTAGCTGAGCGAATCCCCTGATTAACGATGCTGTAGCCTTCGGCCACCACGTTAGCAGGTGCCTGTACCTGTCCGGTCGGGATCAGCGATGTCGGGCGGTCTTCAATTCGCGCGCCGGTGTCAACCTGCAAATACTTCGAGTGGCTGTATTGCAGACCGGTAACGGTGAAATTATTGTCCTGCTCGTTGTAGGTGATCTTGGTGATGCGGATTAGTTCCGGTGCCAGCACCTTAGTATCCAGCAGGAACACTTCACCGCTCTGAATATCAAGGTTAGTACCGTCGACGGTGAAGGACATCCGGTCAGCCGCGATTGCATTGATCACGCGGTTGTAGGTTCCATCCGATCCAGCTTGACGAACGATCACTCTGTCGCCGATTGCCACATGGTCGGAGATCATGCGGTCGGTGGTGATGGTGGTGCCGGATACGCCAGCAACACGCCCGCCGAACTGACCGCCCTGCACGTAGCGGTTAGCGATGCCGACGACGTCGCCGATCAGGTACTTGATGCCGTTCAGGCCGACGCGGTAGCTGATCTGCATATCGTTGGTGTTCGACAGCAGCGCCCACAGGCCACGACGTTGCGCTTCGTATTCGTCCGTGCAGCCGATGCCGGACACTTCCAGCGGCTCAACGCCATAACGCTCCACGAGGTCTTTGATCTGCGCCACAGTGGTCTGCGTCTTATAGTGCGCCTTCGGGTCGTCAAAAGTGACCATCGCGATCCCGCGGCGGTTAGCCATGCTGCCGTAGGAATATTCGAACGTCCCGTTCACGACGTCGTCGTTTGTCACAACATGGCGGACTTCTGCCGGTGCATCCTGCGCGAACTGCAATTGCATATTGCTGTAGCTGACCATTCCGTTAAAGATCGACGCCAGGTCACGGATGACGCTCCACGCATGCTCGCGTTTCTGGATATACACGTTACAGGTGTAACGGCGGTTCTGCGTGCCGTCGGCGTTCGTCACCATCTCATCGCAGCGCTGTGCGATGCTGTACATCGTCCATTTGTTCAGGAATGAGGACGGGATACGGCGGCCAATACCGAAGCGCTTGTGCAGAATGATGTCGTAGATGATCCACGCCGGGTTATCCGTCCACGCCTGTTTAAATGTCCCGTTCCACGACCCGCTGTAGGTGTGGTTAACCGGGTCATAGTTGGACGGAACCAGCACCAGACGGCCGCCCATCTTGATGCTGATTGTCGGGATGTTCTGGAACGATTTGGCGTCGAAGCTGACGAACAGTAGGGACGTCCACGGGTAACGAACGCGGGCGTCGACGATCTCGGTGACAGCCACGATCCCGGAGTTGAGCACAGTGGTATCAGACTTGCTGTCGTCAGTTAGGCGGGTAACGCGGATTTGCCAGCCAGTGCTGCTCTTCGGCAGGTCGATGCGGTGATCGCGTTCATAGTTGTCTTTCTGCTTGCCGTCGACAGCACCATTGAAGGCCACGGTGTAGGCGCTGTCGCCGACTTTGCGGTATTCGATCCGATAATCAATGCGGCCGCCGACGCGATCCCCGTCCTTCTGCTGGATGACCAGCCGGAAATTCATTCGGATGCGGACGGCGTCGATCTCGGTGTTGGTGATGTTACGCACCCATGCAGAAGACTTTTTCAGCTCCACATTGATTCGTGTTTCACTTTCCACCGCCGGGAAGCCGTTGATCGGCTCCTGCTGCGGGGTGCCGTTTCGATATTCCAGTGTTACGCCGGGAATGTTAACTGACCCGTCATCGTTCTGAACTGGCGTACCGTCCAGATAGACACGCTTCGGCAGGTCTTCCGCGCTAATCGGCACGGTTTCACCCTCTGACAACGCCAGGAGCATCCTTACCGTTGCGTTGCTGATCAGGGAGTCTGGATCTTCAACGGGGGTATGCACGTTGCTACTCCCGCCCTTGTATCCTTTGATTTCCATTAAGAACGTACCTCGTTAGCGATAATTCCGGCGCTGATGATAGCACCCCCGATCTCACGCTCGCCATACAAAACGCCAACGATGTTACCTTGTGCTGTCGTGTTGACCGGCTGGCCGAAGGCGTATGACGGCGCGTTGGCGTCATCCTCCCTGATCTTCATGCCTGTCGACTGGGGGGACAGCATCTGCATAACCCCACCAGCAGCCGTGGAGATACCAGCAGCAACGAGGTAAGGGGAGACAGCCTGCCCGCCGGGGATGAACGACGCCACGACGCCCGCGACAATCATCGCAGCGCCCAGGATGGTCTGGAACAGGCCGCCCTTCTTGTTGCCGATGATGATCGGGGCAATGCGGAATTCTTCGCCGTCAGGGATTGGCTGCGACATCTCATTGAAGCCGATGTTCCGCTTTCCGATGAACGGGGCGAAGGTCAGGCCGCGCGACTGGCTGTCTCGCATATATTGATCGAATCCGGGGAGGATGGCGGAAAGGGCGCTGATCGTTTCGGCGCAGGAGTCGACCGCGAGGTGATGGACGCGCCCGAAGCGCGCCCCCATTTCGCCGTACAGTCGGATGGTGCTTAGCTGGTTTCCCATGGTGTGATCTCCGGTAGTAACTCATGTCGGAGAATACCAGTAATGCGCGGCTCAAGGTAGGTGCCATACATCCTATCAATGGTCGATTTGCGGTTCATGAGGTGGTGCATAATCATCCCGTCGCCGGTGTAGATCCCGCAGTGATTGCTTACGCTGGACGCGATGCGGAACACAACCATGTCGCCCGGCTCTGCCTCGGCCTTCTTGATAAATCCCGCTGCTGAAAAATTCTCATCCGTGAAAAGCTCCTCACCCTTCTCCCACCACGGGTACGGCTTGCGGAAGTCAGGGAGCTGAATGCCTCGCGAACGGTGCCATGCCATCACCAGGCCGTAGCAGTCGGTCGCACCCAGCACGAAGTCACGACCCAGTAGCCCCTTCGGCTCCTCAAAGAACACCGCCATCTCATCCTTGTCCGGGGCGTAGATGAACCACGGTAAGCAAGTTTCCTGCATGAGCTGGCGATCGAGGATTGACGGATACGCCATACCGTCAGCGCCAGGGTGTGAATGGATGACGGCAACGATATTGCCTGCGTCCTCAGCCTCAGCGAATTCCTGCGGTGCAATGCGAAAACTGTTCATTTTGTCGGCTGCTGAGTTGATGACAGGCCAGTATTCGAGGCCTCCGCCTGAATTCACCAGCAGCCCGCAGCCCTCTTGCGGCGAACACTCTGTAAGGTGTTGTTTAATATAGGTTAATTGCTGTTCCGGGATGTCATTTACGTCAATCATTTTTGCCTCCACTTGGCACCACCTGAAATTTTAAACCATTGATTTACAATGCTGAATTTCAGGTGTTAGGTGGTATGGGTATATATATTTATTACCATAAATACATATAAGACATACCCAAGACCATATAAATAAAACTCCCTTGGGAGGGTTTTTATTATATATGGCTATGTGATGTATTCTTATCTTCGTGAATCGAAAACTACGGGCCTGAACGGCACGCTGCCGCGTTTAACGCCGTCAGGCCATACGTTCGGACGTCTTACGCAAGAAAACGCCGCAGAACGCGATACAGCGCGTTTAATCAATAAGGCGCACAGAGATAAAACCGCCGTAGTCCAGAACGGCCGCTTTTGGGTCACTCACCAGCTGGCCGAAGCGTAGGCGGCAATCCTGAATGCACCCCCCACATTCGTCCTTCGTGATGTCGTCCACCTGGTTCCCGTGCTTGTCGTACCACTTTTTAGCTGTGCCGCGGTTCCAGCTGCACCCGTTTTCTTCCCCGGCGTCCAGGCCTTTGCCGTAAAGACCGCGCGCCTGCCACTGACAGAACGTCGTGATGCTGCGCGTTGGCACCTGAAAGTTCTGTAGGTCGAGCGGCGACGACAGCGCGAACCGAACATACTCTTCGCCCTCATAGTCTGGCCGATCGATGTAGTAAAGCTGCGTCCACTGCTGCATTGAGTCGGCGAACTCGTTACCATCTGTGAAGTTGCGCGGATCGAGAAACTTCGCGTAGGTCTGGATGATCTTGACCTTTGCCCCAACCATCTGCTGATAGGCGCGCAGGTAGGCGCTGACGACCCCCGACTGGTTGCCAATGGACAGGGTAGGCGTTCCCTGCTGCTCGCTGCTGAACTCGATCCCCTCAGCCATAAACGGCCAATAGCCATATTCGACGTTGTCGAACCAGATTGACTTCGGTGCCAGCTTGGACGCGTCAACCTCGTGCGGGTTCTTGTTCAGGATGCTGATTCGCTTGATCTCGATCTCACCGACTGCCTGCTGCCACAGGTCAATGCGGATGCCGATAATCTGGCTGTTTACCCAGTCTGAACCGCCAGCGCTCAGCTTCGACATGTCGAACGAGAATTTCAGCCAGCCATCACCAAGATCTTCGGTTACGCTCGCCAACGCCCCGCCCTTGTTGTAGCCGGGAGAAAAATCATGCGCTGCGGTTTTGTAGTAGATCTGATACTGGTTGTCAGTTGATGGCGGCGGAGTCACCCAGCGACCAACCACCTCGATCACCTGATACTTGCCACCAGTCAGGCCGCCAGAGAACTCAGGCAAAACCAGGTTCGAGTCGACGCCCAGCGACTTAAAGTTGATGGTGTTACGGTCTTCATTCGTCGTGACGGTGCCGCGCGTATTGGCGCTTTTGCAGTTGAACAGCTGATCGCGGGTCAACGTGCTGTTCGCGCTGTCGAGGATCTCCTTGCTCGTGTGCGGGAGCTGGCAATAGTGGCCCCGAATGATCCCCGCGCCGAACTCGGTTCCGTCGATCTCCATGAGAATGATCTTGCCCGACGGGTCGAGCTTTGTGGCTTCGTCGAAAATGGTGTTGCTCATCCTTTCACCCCTGTGTAGATGCCCACGGCCTGCTCGGCTGTGAAGGTGATGTTCATGGTTGCACGTCCCAGCGCGACATATTTGATCGTGCCTGATTTCACGGTGTAAAGGCCCAGTTCGCCATGCGGCGGAACCATCTGGAACGGGTTGGTGATGTGCGCTTTCAGGAAGGATAGGATCTGGTTGCCGGTCTTGGCGTTGCCAGTCCACGAGCAGGGCACCTCCATAATGAACGGATTGATGCCTTCTAAAACGTTCTGCTGTGAGCCGTCGCCGAAGCTGTTCGATCGGCTGCGGTCTTTCACTGATACCTGTTGACCTGCCGCCAGCGGCCAGATCCACGCGTCTAATGTAGCCATAAAAAAAGCCTCCTGTGTGGGAGGCTGTAGGTTATCACGCGTGACCGTTAATAAGCATCCAGATCTGTCCACCCGGGGAGCTTGCCCTGGCGATGCCGTCCTGAATGGCTGCGGCCATTGCATCACCGTAGGCTCGGCCCAGCTTGCCAGACTCTGACACGTTGGCCGTAGCCTGCCCGTTCTGGTCGACATTCACTTCCATCGACCCGATGGAGACGCCGCCACCAGCGCCGCCCTGAGCACGAACACCAAGACGCCCGCTGGAATCCTTCGCCAGTGGCATGATGGCTTCCGGCCCGGCTTCGGCGAACACCCCGCCCTTCGCAAACGGCTTCGGCTTGTCATACGTGAACAGCTGCGGCGTGGTGTAGACGCGGTTGCTGTACGCAGACAGAGACGGGCTGTCGTATACGCCACCCTTCGCATTGAATCCGATGCTGGACATATCGAAGCCCATCGCGCCGCCGATCCCCTGGATGGCTTTGAACATTAGCCATTTGTTGATTATCTGAACCATCATCCCAAGGATGGATTTGGTAAAGTCGGCGAACGACGCCTTACCGGTCATCACGAAGGAGTTGATCGAGTCCAGCCCGGCATCCATTGCGCCAGTGATGGCCTTCTGTACGTTGGCTGAGGTGTTGGTGGCATCCTTACCCCACGCTTCGATCGCGGAGCGTGCGCCGCCTGCCCAGTCCTGCGTTTTCGCGTCGGTAGCCTGCCGCAGCGCTTCACGCTGGCGTGCGTCCTCGTCGATTTGCTCCTGAGTCGCGCCTTTGTCCCGGAGGGCCGCCGCTCGCTGCATGTTCTCCAGCAGCCGCGCAGCCTCATCGGCTGATAGACCCCATGAGGCGTTAATGGCCGCCACCTGAACAGACAGGTCATTGCCGCTGCGGGTCAGCTCATCGGTGATCTGCGCCTGACGTTCAAGCTGCTTGACCTGATCGCCCAGCAGTCCGACGGTCTTTGCTTTTGCAAGGATTTCCTCTTTGCTCGCCAGAAGCGACTGTTCGTCCTTGGTGAGCGCCCGGCCTTTTGCGTCAGCCCGGATACCCTCAAGGATGGAGATCTTCGCGACTAACAGCTGATAGTTCTTCATCTGTTCGGAGGCGTTGACGTCGAAGGCGTTACGGTCTTTCAGCGTCTTGATCTGCGCCTGTAATGCCAGCTCCTGCGCCTGATACTGCTCAAGGATGCGATCACCCTGCGCAACGGTGATGGCCTTCTCCTTGTTGTGCTTCGCTGACTCACTCGCCAGCTTGCTGACCGCATTGCGTGACTTCTGGTCTGTTCCGCCAGACCCGGCAACGCCGCCACCTTCGCGAACTTCCTGTTCATAGATGTATTGCGCGTTAGGCGCAGTCACCTTGTTCTTAATCTTCGCGAACTCTTCGGCGATCTTCTTGCCTTTAGCGATAGACTCGTTCCCGCGCTTCTCCACCTCATCGACGTCGATCCCGATAGCCGACAGGACGCCTTTCCCGTCCACTCCGGGGATCTTGCTCAGCATGTTAGACACGCCGACGGTGAACTTAGAATCAAGTGACTCCAGGTTATTGATCAAATCCTGAAACGACAGCTTCACAAGGTTGATGATGTCGATGGCTTGATTTCCCCAGGCTCGCAACGTGATCCCGATATCCCGGAACACGTTGGAAGCCCCTGATTTAAGGGAGTTCCACGCCTGCCCGATGTTGTCCGTTGCATCCACGACGTCATCACTGCGCTTCTCCATCGCGTTAGCGTAGATGTTGATTGCCTCGGTGACTGCCGCCTGATCGCCCTTCGTTTTTTGCAGGGTGATTAAGCGCTTCATTTCCTTCTCATCAATGAAGCCATATTGCTCGTTCAGCTTCGCCAGACCTTTCACTGGGTCTTTGATGATCGAGTCGAACTGCTTCATGCTGTCGCTAGCATCCAGACCGGCGTCGGACATCTTCTGGGTAGCGGTGGCGATGCGGGTCATCTGCTCGGCAGTGGCGTTGCCTTTGTTGTTTAGCTCGATCAGTGTGTCAGTGGTTTCGCTGATGCTGCTGCCGGTCTTATTCGCGATGGCTTCCGCCGCTTCGTTCAGCTGCTTCGCCGAAGTGAACCCAGCACCGCCCATGAGAATGAGGGATGAGGTGAGGCGGTCGGTCTGTTCGCTGCTGGTGTAGGCCGCATATCCCAGCCCGGCGACGACTGTCAGCAGGCCAGCGCCCAAGACGGTTACAGCCCGGCCAAATCGCAACAAGGCCGCGTCAGACATGTCCCGAACGTCAGCGAACGCTGATGTCAGCTCACCAAGGGACGTCGCGGAATCAATGACAGTATCTTTTAGCAGCGTCAGCACGTTATCGACGCCGCCGAAGCTATCTTGAATCTGTCCCCCTTGCTGGATCAGGATCAGGAAGGGGTTCTGCCCGCCAGCTAACTGCGTGAACACGTCAGTCATCTGCGCCGGTAGCATGCCAATCGCGGCATTGTACTGCCCTGTGCTGATGGTCAGGCCGTCCTGTAGGGTTTTTGTGTCCTTGGCTGCCGACCCGTACCCTTTGAGCGCTGATTCATTCCTTTTCAGCAGATCCTCGCGCGCTTTCAGCATCTGGTTGTATTGCTCGGCCTCTTTGGCGGAGATAAAACCGCCAGCCTGCCCCTTCGCCAGTGCTGCCTGCTGCTCAGCCAGGTCACGCAGTCCTACGCGAGTAGGGTTGATGCGATCCAGTAACTTCTGGAACTCCTGGTTCTGCCGGTACAGCCCCACGGCAGCGTCACCAGCTGCCTCTTCTATCTGCTTTGCTTCGTCGTTAAAGCTATCGACGCCAGCGGCTGCTTTCTTTGCCGCCGCGCCTGTTTCATCGAACTTATCCGCCAGCCCATCGGCGGCCTTCCCCGCGCCAGTCGCTGCGGTAACGAGGTCTTCCAGGGACTTCGCCCCGGCATTGACCCCACTCGCGTCTACGTCGACGATTAGGCGTTCAGTGTTGTCGCTCATGTCTTAACGTTCCCCATGATGGTTTTAATGGCTGCTGCCTCCATTGTGGCAATATCATCCATTAACTCCGCGCTAACCTCAACGTTGTAGATCTTCGCCACGATGGGGATCACTGTGTAGTCGAGGCCGATTAAACCGCCCGGCCCCGTGCGCCATTGGGTATCAATACGCTGGTAAAAATAAAAGCTATCAACAATATCTGCTGATAGCTCCACTTCTGGACGGTAGTCCTCCAGCGTTCCCCCGAAGTTGTCGACCAGCTGCTGCGGTGGATCGGGGAAATATAAACCCTCAATCGCGGCGGTTAACTCTTTTGGCGGATGCTCCACAGCTCGCGCTGGTACTGGATGCTGATTGCTTCGAACGCGCGCGGGTAGTTAACCAGCAGAACGGTCAGGTTTTCAGGTGCGAACTCCTCGGTCAGCTCCCAGTTTTCCGCCACTTTCATGATGTAGTCGATCATCATGGGGCGCAGCAGTATGTCGCGCTCGGTGGCTGAAAGCGCAGTGTTTTTATACTTCTCTTCGAGTTCGGCCATTTGCGCTTCGAATTCCTTCTGCACTTCTTTCAGCTGGTCGGTGTTCAGTCGCTTGAACGTGAATTGCAGTTTCTGTAGCTCATCGGTTCCCGCCATGGGGATTTCGATCGCGTGTTTGAACGTGCCAGCGGGTACTAACTTGAATTTTGCAGCCATTGTCTATTATCTCCAGATATGAAAAAGGCGGCCTAAGCCGCCCTGATGATAGCACGCTTTACGCGGCAGGATAGATCACCATCTCACTGACCAGACTCAGAACGAGGCTGTTCGTCTCGACGTTGTTCACTTCGGATGCCGGGATCTCGTTGAAGGATACCTGGCAGCCATAAACGCGCGTTTCTTTCGCGCGCTTGTTGTAGAACTTGAACGCCGTCACGTCCTGCGAGCGATCCAGCTGCTTCAACACTTCACGCACTGGCGCGCTGGCGTCGTGCGCCATGGTGAAAGTCTGCGTTGCCGCCGACTTGTAAGTGTTGATGTTCACCGCGCGCTCGTGCTGGATAGCCTGGAACGTGGTGGTCTGCTGCTCGTTACCAGAGTTGGCAATGGTCGGGGTCAGCGGCAGGTCGATCCACGCGTTGATCTTGACCAGCGTACCAGCGCCACCGCCTGCCGGGTAAATGTCGGTGTCGGTGGTGTCGACCTTCTCCAGCGTCACTTTGCCGGAGGTGATGGCCTTCACGCGGCAGACCAGGCCATTCATATTGACCCAGCTGGTGAACAGCTGGACGTAGTCGCCAGCGGCGATACTGGAATCAGTAGCCGACAGGGTGGCTACTGCCTCTTTCGCGTTGGAGATACCCGACACGGCAAGGCTTGCGCCCATCGTCTGAGCGATTTGCAGCGTGGAGCCGTTCGGGATGTTGTATGAGAGTTTCGTAGCCATGTTAGCCTCTTACGTTATTGATACGGTAGTTCATCGTGACAGCCACATGCAGCCCGGCGTCGTCTTCATAGTCAGCGCCGATTTCAGCCGGTGCCGTAAGGTATAGCTGCTGATCGTCGTCGCCGATGCTAACATAATTACCGTCATAGAACATCGCTTCATTGAACTCCTCCACCAGCGCATCGGCTGCATCGTAGATCTGCCGGGTGCCGGACAGGCGCGGAGCACGAAGCATCACCTGATAGATCCCGCGCTTCGCCAGGTCTGACTGCTGGAAGCCCATGGAGATAGACGGGGCCGGGATGTGCTGCGGGAAGCCGACCAGCTGACTCACCGCCTGCTCGTTCATGTCGTTATCGGCGCTGTTACGCCACACAAGGGCGATATTGTTGTTGTTACCCCACTGCATTGCGATTAGGTCGAATTTTGCCTGAATCTGTGAAGTGCTGATCATAATTTTTGTGCCTCTGCTGTTGCTGCCGCGAATGCTTCCTCAAATTGGATACATGAGATCCTGACCATCCCGGCGGGAGCCTGTCGTGAGTGCCCCTCATATTCCAGCGGGTAGCCATACGGCGAATTGTTAACGAAATAAATATGCTCAGCCATCCCGACGCGGAAGCGCTCGACGGCGTTCACCATTTTGTTGATGGTCGGGGTGCCTGACTTGTCCCGTTCATCCAGCCACTCAATAGGGACAAAGTCGATCCCCACCTGCCAGTTAGCCCGGAACCGGCCGCCGACGTAGCCCTTCCCGACCGGGTTGACGCCCTGCTCATTCTTGAGAAGTCGGGGGATGCGCGGGCCGACTGGCCCGACAGGGGAAGAGAATTTCGCCGGTGCTGCAACGATGTTCGCGCCCGGCTTGAGGCGGCGGGTGCCGCGCTTGGTCGTGTAGCCGAAGGTGTCGCTTTCGCGCATGGCCGTTCGTAGGTCGCTCATGCGGTTGCGCTCCTTGACGGCCTGCTGGTTGCGGTTCCACAGGTCAGGGTTGCCGACGGGTGAGCGCTGGATGATCATCGCGAAGACCTTCATCGCCGCCAGCTGCACGATCTCTTCGTGACGCTCAACGACCCCGGCAGCCCACTGAGAGACATTGTTGGCGAAGATTGTGCCGTTCCGCTTGCTTGCCATTACAGCCCCTTGATCCTCAGCTTGTACACGATGCCGTAGCCACCGTCGGGGATAACCGGCTTAATCTCGGTGATGGAGTAAGTGCGGCCGCCACCTGAGACGGTCATATTCATCTTCGGCTCCCACTCCTGCCCGGTGGTGTCCGTCCACGCCATGACGATCTGCTGCTCCCCGGGCGGGATGGTTGCCAGCCCCCAAAACTTGAGGTCGACGCCGGTGATCACGCCCAGCACCTTGCATACCGCGCCCGGTGGCGTCACCACTTCCTCGCCGGTGACTGGGTCGCGGCTGATGCCGCCCGGGGTGCTGATGGTGATGACTGCGCCGTACTCTTTGAACAGCTTGCGGGCCTCTGCCCGCAGTTCGCGATAGAGCTTGTTCATTAGCCGCGCTCCAGTTTGACGTTACAGCCGCGCCCGTTGCCTTCCAGCCAGTGCCCGATCATGCCCATCATGTAGGGTGCCTCGAAGCCTGCGCTGTATAGGCTCTGCTCGCTGTACTCGACATCTATCGCGCCCTCGATCCGGGTGTGTTTCTTATGCGCGCCAGCCGATGCGGTGTTGAACTCCGTTCCAGAGTCGACGGCATCGCATACTATGGTGTAAGTAAAGCGGAGGACTTCCGGCGGGGTGTCGTAGTCGAGACAGTTGTAGTCGTCGCAGATAGTGCGCGGCCAAATGTCCGCCTGGCCGGGTTCAGCCTGCTCGCCCTTCCATGACAGTGACCACAGCCATAGGTTAGCCTGGCGGAGCGCGGTGCTCAGCTCCTCGTCAGTCATTCCCGTGTAGCCGTTGGCCGCCGCGAATGCTTTCAGGTCGTCCAGATTGCCGATCATATTTTGCTCCAATGAAAAGGGGGCCAATCGGCCCCCATATTATTCACTTCTTCGCTTACACACCAGCATGCTCTGCCGGGACGGTAGTTGGGGTCAACTTCATGATGATCCCCAGCGTCTCGCGCACGTTGAGAGTCGGCACCACCGGATCGGCGTTATTGCCAACCGGCTTGCGGTCGGTTTCGCCCTTCTCGGCTTCCCAGTTCTCTTTCTTGACCAGGTCGGCCATGGTCGGAGTTTTCTTGCCTTCGGTGGCGGTGCGGAACGCCATGGTAGGACGCATGCCTTTCAGGGCGATTCCGTAGTTAAACTCGCCCTGCCACCAGCTTTCAATGTTCTCGCCGCCCAGCTTGGCCGGGTCAGCAGCCATTTTGAGGCCGGTAGTGGTGACCTGGATGGCGTTTGCCGCCAGACCGACGATCGCCTGATCAGGTGCGTAGATCGCTGAGCCGCCGGAAGTCGCCGCGGAAATACCAGCGCTTGCCGCGTCGGACACCACGAACGAACGACCGAAGCCGTCAGAGAAGATCTTCATGTTGCCCAGCTCAAACACCAGCTTAGCGGACTTGACCGCTTCACGTGCGCCGAACTTCGCCCACTGGGTACCGGACATAAACCAGGTACGGATGAGGTCAGCCTGGTCGCCGAAGATGGACGCAGCCAGCGGGAAATCTTCAACGGTCGGATACAGTTCACCGGCCTTGCTGGTCACGTGGGCATCCTGGGTATAGATGCCCTGACCGAACGCTTCGATCGCAGCAACGCCTGCACCCATTGCGACGGTCACGTAGCGTTTCAGCATGGCTTCCGACGCGAGGGTTGCGATCTCGGCTGCCGCGCGGTTCACGTCAGTCTCGATCAGTCGCAGCTGGCCGGAGGTGATGGCTACCGGCCCAAGGCGGCCAGCGGAGTTGATGGAACCGCCCAGGATGCGGGAAAGCACCTTCGGCTGAACCACAGTGTTAACTGGGGCGTGTTCGTTGCGATCCTGCACCAGGCCGTCAATGATCCCAATGGTCATTTTCTCCATGGTTTCCTTGATAACCTCGCCGCTGCCGATAAGCATAGTGCCACCGGAAGCCTCGTTGAACACGTTCAGGTTTTCAGTCAGAAGCTGAACGGTCGTACCGATCAGTTTTCGTTGGAAGATAGTAAAGCTCATCGCGCGATGTCCTTTGAGTGATTAAACGTCTGGATGATAACCGGCAACTACTGGACAAGCAAGAAAAAGCCCGGCAATGCCGGGCCTGTACTTACTTACTCTGCGTCGCTGATACTTGCCGCGATCTGTTCTGCGCGGCTCAGCTGCTTACCTCGCACATCGTCAAGGCTCGGGAGCTTATCGGAAGGCGTCGGGGTCGGCGCCTGATGGCGGCCTGTGCCAGAGGATGCAGGCGCTACGCACACAGGCTTGTAAGTCGGGTCTGCCCGGAACTCGCCGATCAGGTCGTTCAGTGACATCGCCGACGGCTTGCCGTCTTTCAGCACGCGAGGGATGAAGTCGGAGCCATCTTCACCACCCTCGACAGACAGGCGCTGCTGCAACGCCGGTTTGAACAGCGCGGCATACTCCTTGCCACCCAGCTCTGCGGCCAGCTTATCGATCTGCGCGTTCAGGAAGTCGTCGCGGCGCTGCCTGCCGAAGCCCTCGATCTTGCCGTTCAGGTCTGCGATCTGGCGCTTATAGTCCTCTTCGATGGTCTTAAAGTCGCCGTTCTTCTTCGCCAGGTCAAGCGCTGCCTGTCGGGCCTTCTCTGCTTCGGCGGCCTTCTCTGCGTCGATGGTGCCCAGGCGGGTTTGAAGATCGGCCATCTGCTGCTGCATGGCCTGCACGTCAGGCATGCCTTCGATGTTCATCACGTAGTTGCCAGAATCACCGACGGCCTTGTATGCGGCCTGCTGTTCAGGGGTGAGGGCGTCGAATGCTTCTTTGTTAATCAGGTATTTCCACATGTGATAGCTCCTGTGTTGTCAACGGCACGATGTTAGTCTTCTGCCGGGATACGGTCAAGATCGCGAAGCTGGGAGAGTGTTAAATACTCCCCCTTGTCGTTGAACAGGTCAGGCGGCGAGATCTTACCGTCGCGGATGAGCTGCGCCCGCTCCACGCCGAACACCTGCGTTAACGTGCTCATAGGCTGGCGCTCCACCCAGCTCGAATAGTCCATGTAGATCGGCACCTGTCCGTTCATGCTGGCGCGCGACGCGCCCTTGATCTTGACTCCCGGAATGCCCAATTCCTCCCAGCTCTTGAACACGAAGGTCGACGTACTTCGGCAGTTCATGTGCAGCCGCCCGGGGCCAGCGCCGTATGGCACGCCATGGCCGATCGGCGTGTGCTTCTTGTCCCGCATGTACAGCAGCTGATCGCGGATGATGCACAACTTCGACGTCTTATTGTCCAGCGTCGATAGCCACTGTTCTGACTTGATGAGCGGTGCGTTCGCCTCGCCGATCTTGTCACGCGCCTCAGCTGCGACGTGCGACACTGCGCTGCGGGTGACGGTGGCAAGGTGGCGCTCGTTGGTGCCGATCACCCCGTCTTTGTAGGCCGCTGCTGCGCTGCCTTTGACCCGGCGAATGATCTGGTCATACGTCTCGCCCTGTAGTATGCCCTGCTGCACCGCCCTACCGATCGAGTCGGTCATGGCCTCGCCCAGCACTGACGGGATGTCACGAAGAAGCATGCCCTGGAACGGGCGACTGTTCGCCGCTGCCCATACCTGCGTTTCCGGGATCTCCACCAGTCCGCCAACGAAGTCAAGCACCGGGTTAGGGATGAGCGTTCGCCACGTGCGGTACTGGTACGCCAGCTCGCCGTTACTCAGCGCCTCAAGGTCGGCTTTGAGCTGGCCGTAGGTGGTTTTGTAGATGCGGTTGATCGTCGGGTTAATGGATGCTTTGATGGCCTCAAGACGCTTCACCGTGTAGTTGTCGGCGGAGATCTTTGAGTCGTCCAGCGCGTACAGCAGGCGGCCGACCACGTCCACGGACATTCGGCGCAGTAGCTGGGTCATCTTCTTCGCCTGTCCTTCGCTGTAGCGGTAGAGGTAGAGGCGGTGCCTTACCGCCTCCGACGCCATCCGCGAGTTAACGGATGTCATTTAGCCCCCTTCTTCGGCGCGCTGGCCTTCTTCTTAGAGATCGGCTTGTCTTCCTCCGGGTCTTTATCTTCCTGCGGGTTGTCCAGCCCCTGCTGGGTCTGGCGAGCAGCCGCGTTGAAGATCAGCTGCGTTTCTTCGGCACCGTCTTTCAGCTCCTGTTCAACGTCTTCCAGATCTGCGTCGTTCGGGATCAGGCCGATACGCTGCTGCCACGCGAGGAAGTCGATCATACGCATCATCCCTGACTGCACCGCCGCCATGTAGGCTGTCAGTTCGGTCGGGTTCAGCACGATATCTTCGTATCGCTTGTTGATGTGGACGTTCGCGCCTTCGGTGCCGGTGAAGTCTTTAACCATCTCCATTGCCTGATTGAACGCCGCCTCAACGTTGCCGACGCACTGGGACAGGATTGAGTTGTCGGTTTTCTCATCCGCGCCAGCCTGGGTGGCGGTCTTCGTTGCCCCGTTGCGCTCAACCAGCTTCGCGCCCAGCATGGCAAGCTGCTTCTCACGCTTCTCCAGCAGCGCGGCGGCCGGGGTGTTCGGTGGTGCAACAACCATACTGGCGGTAGGCGTGCCGGTGCCCATGGATTGCAGAATGATCGCTTCGTCACCGCCGACCTTAATGCTCGGATTGTCCTTCTGAAAGTTCTGCGGTACACCGGCGATAACGAAGGTCGGCTGGCCGCAGATGAACGAGCTGTCGGTGTTGTCGGCGTCGGCGTTGTAGTGGGCGATATTGGTGTTCGCGATGTCGGACAGCGGAGCCGGGTCAATGTCGCTGTCGTTCTTCTCGCTGCCGAACCAGCAGAAAGGCAGATAGTCGAGCTGCTTTCCGCGAGCCATGATCGGGCGCAGTTCCGGCTGCTCCTGGTTCATGTTCCCGTTCTGTTGAATGACCGAGGAAGGCAGCCCGGCGGCACCCTGTAGTTCGTCCGTCCACAGGCGGGAATATGCCTTGCCATCCACCAGCCGCAGTTCAAGGTAGCGAACCACCTGATAGTGCTCAAAGCCGTCGTAGTCGACGTCGTCCAGGTAGCGCAGCACGATGAGCGAATATTTGCCGCCGCTCTTGCGCCAGTTGATGATCTGCCGGTGGTCGAACATGCGGATAGTCGCGCGGCCACTATTGACCAGCGTCGTCACCTGCCCGACGTCCTCCGGGGCGTCATAATCAACCAGCAGCCCACCTCGCCCGAAGGTGATGTTCTGCGCTACGCACATTCGAACTAGCTGATCCATGTCCAGCCCTTCTCCGTCGATGTCGGTCGACAGGTAGCTGATGGCAGTCGGCAAGGTGTAGGTGGCCGGTTTGGCGAACGCGATGCCGACCATACCCATCTGCGTGCGATAGGTGGCGTTGAGGAAGTGGGCGCGGCGCTTGTACGCGTTGTAACGCTTCATTGTCCACGCTTCGGGCTTCGGCAGGTACAGAACACCGGCACGCTTGATGACCGTCTGTCCTGCAACGCAGTCTTCAATAGTGCGGTATTCCTGGTTAAACCGCTTGTAAAGCGGGTGTTCGGTGGATACCGTCCCCGCCTGCGGCAGTGTAGTGATCGTCATATCATCGTACCCATTCAATATTATTTGCTGAGATCGTGCCATTATGCACGACAGGGAACTTATAGACCACCGGGTAGGTGCCTGCGTCGTTCATGTGATCCTTCCCGGCCTCCTTGTCAGGCTTGCCCTTGTCATCGTAGATCTGCTGCTCCAGACATTCGACGAATTGCGGGCAGCGCTTGCTGCTCACGAATAGCCGACGGCGGCCGCTGGCGTTGCAGAACAGGGTGTTCGCGCTGATCACCCTGTCCTTCACGGCAGGGTTGGCCTGCCCACAGTAGACGTCGAACCCTGCGCTAATGAGCATCGACAGGTCTGACATGCTGGCGTTCTTGCTGCTGGTGTTGCCGCCTGACGCATCCGGGTAGACCTCGATCGGGTGGATGTAGCCATTTCCCGAGTTCTGGTACTTCTCGACCAGCCAGCGGATGACGTCCGGTGTGTCGATGCCGTTGTGTCGCTCATCCACTGCATGCAGTTCGGCAAGCCCGTCCTCGCCATAGCGCTCGACGTAGACGACTGTCGCCATCTTGTTAACGTTGAAATCCTGGCCGACGATCAGCGTCTCGCCCGGGATGATCTCCACGTCGGTGTCATTCAGCTCGCGCTTAAAGTTCTTATAGACCGTGCCCGATTTCAGGTTGACGAACTGCCCCTTCGCGTAGGCCTCGAAGCGCTGCGGGTCGTAGCTGGCGCGCAGGGCGTCCAGGTAGTCGGCAGGCAGGAATGGGTTGGATGAGGTGGCGGCCTGGATCATGAGATAACCGGCCTTTCGGCTGCGCTCCTTGTCCTTCGCCCAGCGGCCATACAGGAAGTTGAACCCCTCGGGCGTGCAGTAGGCGCTAACCCTGTTCAGCGGGCGGTCTGACGGAAGGAAGTCGAACGGCTCGTACTCCTTCGGTGACTGACGGCAGCGGGCGATGGCTGCGCGCCATACCCCTTTGGCGGCCTCTTTCTTGAGGGTGTCGATCTCATCGCAGTGGACGCGGAACGCCTCCCAGCCGACAAGGCGAGTCGGGTTGTCCATGGAGCGAAAGAGGAAGTCGCCGATCCCGCCGTGGGAGGTGTAGATCTCCTTGTTTCCGACGGTCTTAAAGCGAATGCCCAGCTCGGAGAGGATTTGTTCGATACGCGGCACGGCGATCAGCTTGCACAGGTCGAACGTTGGCTCAAGGATGGCGATCGTGGCATCTGCGCCACCCTCTGATGCGTCAAGCACGGACGACACGGCCATGGTCTGACTCTTGCCTGTACCGAAGCCCGCCACGAAGGCCGGGTGTTTGCACGACAGTTGCAGAAAGTCGTTCTGCGGTGGTGTGAGTGTCAGGTCAATGAATTGACTGGCGTCAGATTGGATAGACATAAAAAAGCCCCGTTGTGTTAACGGGGCCATGATAGCAGTTGTCAGGTCAGGATAGCACGCGGAGGAAAGCTGTGTATCTGGTGGCGATGTGCGCTACGCCGACCAGGAGGAAGACCGCGAGCACCAGCTTGGTGATCTGGCTGACCGGGTTGGCCTTGAGCCGCTCCCTGTCCATTGCGGCCATGTGAATTGCGATCATCGCGATAGCTGTCACCAGCGCCAACCACACACCCATTACGATCCCCATTATTTCCACCTCGCTGCGAGTCTCATTAAAGCCTATCAGTCAGTCACTTCGGTGATCAACCGGGCAAATGGTACAAAGTGTAAGCAATCAGAACAATCCGAGGGTGCGAAGGAAGCCCGCGACGATGAACAGCCAGCACGCCCTTTGCAGCAGAGAAAGCAAAACAGGCACAGAATGGCGCTAAAGACCAGGTAGAAGGTCTGCATTATGTCACCTCATTGCGGCCCGCTGGGGGCCGCTGGTTAATGATTTGATGGGTTACATGGTCAGCTTGTCAAGTTCGTTCTTGATAGCCTGCTTTAACGCGCTGCTCATCTCCTCCCGGACGACTTCGCGAATGGCCTCTTTCATCTCCTCGCCCAGGGTCAGCTTGCTGGCAGGAATGCTTCCGGCGATCACCGCGTTGCCGTGTTTGAGCATGGCCCAGCTTCCATCGCTGGCAACGACATCCCCTTTCAGCTGGTTGACTTTCAGCGTGCCGCACATGGTGTGCTCCGCAGGCCCGTCGATGCCCTCTGCGGTCGCCTTCACCTTTGCCTTCACCATCGAAAGAAGTTGTTCAGTGCTGTGAATGCCTGCCGGTGCGTTGGTGTACCCGCGCGCCCAAATAACCCACGCGTCACGCTGTACAACGACATCCTTCACGATCTGCTCCAGTGACTCAATGCGCTCCTTGCGCTTGCGCATCGCTGCGGTGATGGCAGTACGCTGCGCCTCGCCGCCCAGTGATGACGGGCTACAAATGACGTCTGTAGCCCAGTCGTGCCACTCATTGAGCTGACCATACAGGCGATCAATGGTGTCAGCCTGGCGCTTCACGGTGCCACGGTCAAAGGCGGTGCCTGCTTTCAGGTCTTCCACGAGCTGCTTATAGCTGCCGATCTCCAGACCAGCGTTAGCCAGGCGTGCTGCGAGTTCGCTGTTATTCTTGCTCATCGCCTTCGCGTCATTGGTGAGCGCAGTGCAGCGCAGCGTTGCTGCGCCGATGATGTCGCGCTTCTCTGCGATCTCTGCGTGCAGGCGGTCAATGATTTCTAACAGCCTGCTGATCTCCTTGCGTTTCTCGACCAGTTCGTTAGCCAGCTGGTTAGCCTGCTGCCCGTTCTTGTCGCGCTGGCGCACCAGGTCGACGATGGTTTGATCGAGGTGTTTGGCGCGTTCTTGCAAGTGGGTGATCTCTTCCGCTGCGTTGCGGTTGAGGTTGATCACGTCGTCCCGCTCCCGCTCTGCTGCCTTCCGCAGCTGGTCTGATGCGTCGGCGCTGTTGCGCATGGCGTCATAGTCCTTGTTCAGTTGCTTGTTTTTGTTGTGTGCGCTTTCGATAGCCGCCGTCATGATTAGGCGAAGATTCATGTCGTTGGCGTTGCTGGTGGGGTAGGTGGCGAAGTAGGTATCCAGGATGTGCCGGGTGTGCGTGCGCCATTCGTTCAGCTGTCCATCTACTAAAGCCAGGTCTTCTCTGCGTTCAACAAGTGCGGCCTCAAGCGATACCTTCTGCTTAGCCAGTGACATAACGGCATCGGCCAGCACACGCAGGGTTCCGACCTTGATCTTAACGTGCTGCTCGGTGCCACGACCGTCCAGCTCGACATCAATAGCGCGAGCCAGTCTGAGGTCATTCTCTGCGTCTGCATTTCTGGAAGCGCAAACGAGAACGTCGCTAACTGGTGCCGGTGCCGGGGAGGTGAATTTCAGTGATTCAGTCATTTTGATGTCCTGTGCAGTGGGGGCAGGATTGCCCGGCCCCCATATTCCTGCGCAGTCATAGATATGTCAAGCAGTATTTAGTCGTCACCCCAGTCGACGGCTTCGGACTCCTCGCGCGGCTTCTCATCTTTCGGCCGCTCGCTGACGATCTTCAACCGCACCGGCTTGTTGGCGTCACCGGTCACGACGATCTCAGTGTTGTCGCGGTAGCCGAAATTCGCTTTCAGCATAAAGGTCGCGAAAGTGCTGTTCGTGGCGAAGCCAATATTCAGAATCATCTGCTCGTAAAGCTCGCGCGCCTGCGTGTAAGCGACAGCAAACTCCTTATGCTTCGAACGCCAGTCATGAAACGTTGTCGTCGTGATGCCGATGCTTTCGCAGAAGTTGAGAATAGACGGCATGTGCTTCGGGTTAATGCGAATGTTGCTTTTCCCGGCTGTCGTATGTGAGTGCTGGATATAGTCATCAACGTCGACACGGAAATATTCAAGGAGTTTTTCCGGCATGTCCTCGGTGTAGCTGGTTGGTCTGCCGACTGGGTTCCGCGGTGTCGTCACCTTCACCTTGTCAGTCATGTTGGTTTCCTCTTTCAAGTGGCTCTGCCTCAGTTTACCCCTATACGGCATGGTGGGGAGAATAAAAACGCGCAGCCACTGCGTAGCGCTTTTTTCTTCCCCCATGTGCGTAAGGGTGTACGTGTTTCTGTAATTATATGGGTTTTATATATAATAGGGATACCACCTAACACCTGAAATTAACCATTCAATATCAGACACTTGCAATCGTCAGGTATTGAGTATTTTTGACCGTCCACCTGAATTAATCGTTTCCATTCAATAACTTAGTATTTTCACCGCTCGAAGCACGGCAGAACACCTCCGCCTGAGCTGTTGCCGGTACTGTATACGCGTTTTATGTGCTCAATTTGTGTACAGGTGTTCTGTGGATAACTTTTTGCCATCCGCTTGATTTGGCTGGGAAATATAATATTGATACGGGGGAGTCCCCCTCCGCATTGTTTACATACTGTATAAACACGCAAAAACCGCCATGATTTCAGGTGGAAAGTAATCGCTATTGACACGGTATTACCTGCCGTGAATAATGTCCGAACCAAAGCAGGAGGAAACGATGAACGAAGAGAACAAAAGGCCGATGACGCCCGACGACTGGAAGGCGTTACTGGGCGATCAGGAGAAACAGCACGAAGCGGCGGACATTCTCAACCAGCCAATGACCCGCGAGGAAGAGGACGAAGCCTATTCGCAGGAAATGGCCGACATGCAGGCTTACTTCGACCAGGTAGCGCGTGCTGAGGTGGAGGAGCGTGAACAGGCGGAAGAAGTATCGCCACCTGTTCCACCTGAACCACCTAAGCCGAAGAAGAAAGACGCCGGTCAGCGCCACCTTGAGCTGCAACGCATCGTTCGCGAGGAGAATGAAAAGCAGAATCTCGGGATGGACTTATCCGCCCAGCGCGTTGAGGTGGCAAAGCGCCTCGCCGAAGAGGTTGAGCAGGGGTTGGTGGAAGATCCCGCGCTGAAAGATTACGACCCTGGCGAGTATGTGCTGAACACCTCGCCGGACTTCTACGACCCGGTGATCGAAGGCCTGCTGAACCGCCGCACCATCAACGAGATCAACGGTGACGCAGGCGCAGGCAAGACGACGCTGCTTGTGCAAATGGCCGTCAGCCTCGCCATGGGTCGGCCGCTGTTCAACTGCTTCCGCGTGTGCAATCCCGGCGTGAGTGTGTTCTTTACCGAAGACCCGGACAGCGTTGAGTTGCAGGTGGCCGCCTGGTCGCTGCGCACCGGCGTCAATCTCCGTGACTGGATCAAGGTGTTCAAGCGACCAGCCGACCTGATGGAGCCAGGAAAGTTGCGCATTCAGAAGAGTCGCGTTTTGCAGTTCGCCAACGGCAGGCCGGTGAATCTGGTCATCTTCGACAGCAAAATGTTCCACCTGGCGGCGGCCAACAATAACGGCGTGAGCATGGACGAAAACAGCAACACCGACCAGCAGCTGATCACCACTGCCGGGCACCGGTTCGCTGAGTCACTCAACTGCGCCGGGATCTTCATCCCGCACGTCAGCAAGGGAAGCCTGATGTCCGGCCAGTATGATCTTGAGTCTCGTGGCGGATCCGCAGCGAAGGGCGCGGTGTATAAAACGTTCAGCCTGGTGCGCGAGAAGACACAGACCGGTAAGGGATTGAACGCCCGCCAGAAGGAGACAGGCTACACTGTCCTGAACGTCGGGAAGAGCCGACAGGGTGGTTTGAAGGGGCGCTTTAAGCTCAAAGGCTTTCAGGTGCCGGTGTTCGCGAAGGACGTTGAGGCGAAGAAAAAAAGCACGTATGAGAAGAAACTTGCCCCAGGGCAGGAGGTCGATCGGCCAGACTTCATCTACATCGACGACGCGACGAAGGTCTGGCTGTTCGAAGACCGCGTTTACGATATGGACGCCGGAACGGATGAGGAGCACTTTGAGCCGGAGGAGAAGCGTCAGGCGCACGTGTACACGCCATTGCAGGAAGCCGTGTATTCTCTGCTGAGGGCGGAGCCGCACGGAACCGCGCCATACAAGGAGATCCTGCACCGTATCAGCTCCACGGTGTTTAAGGCTGACGGGACGCCGTATTCCCGGGAGTCAGTGCGCGACGCAATTTACAAAATGGCTGAGCTGGGACACCTGAGCAAAGAGTCTAACCCATACGAAGCCCGGAACCCTTACTACACGATCAAAGATGCCGTTCCCCCGCTTATGGGTAGCTGCCGTGATAACCACTGAGGAAAACAACATGAGCCTGATTTGCCACGTTACAAGCATCCCCGCACTTCTCGCTAAAGCGGGCAGCATGCGCAAGCTGACCACCAAGACCGGCCTGAACACCATGACCATTCTGAAATTCAGGGACGATTACAACTGCGAACGTCACGCGATCATTAACGGCAGGCTGATGACCTGGCGCGAGACATCGTCCGCAGATTTCAAAGAATTCATTAAGGAGTAGTGTAAGCACTATTGACATGATGCGGCCCCTATAATATATTTATCGAAAAGGCAGTAACTAACCGATAAATCACAAGGGGTCGCAAAATGTCTAAGTCAGCTATCAAATATCTTACCGCCGCTAACGAAATTCTCGCCGCACTGGATCTGACCATCGGCAATCCGGCAAGCTGGATGACCAACGAGCAAGCCCGCGGCCAGTTCAAGAACGCCGACCTGCTGGCCTGCCTGATCATCGACTCCGCAGCGAACGCGCTGATCTGCGAAAACGTCGACACCCTTGACGATACGATGTACGACGATATGCAGCAGGCTGTAGAAGGTTACATCTCCGCTAACCTAGACGACTGGAACCAGGCAGAGTGGAAAGCTAACGCCAGTCTGTGCGACGTGAAAGCGCTGCTGGCTAAACTGCTGGACGCCGTTGAAGGCCAGCGCGCCTACGCAGCCCGCCAGGAAGCACACGCCGAAGCGCTGGAAGTTAATGGCATCATTGACCGCGCTGTTCAGATTGCCCGCCACTACACCCACAACGGCTACCTGATGCACATCGGCGTACAGCGTGCCGTTGACCGCGTTTGCCAGGATCTGCTTGCCCTCGATCGTTACCCGGCCCGCTTCATCGTTAAGATGATGGTTAGCGTTCGCCGTCTCGCAAAACTGGCGCAGGAGCAGGCCCAAAATGAATACCTTGAGATGATGGCCCGCCCGCGGGTGACGGGGATCGATAGCGAGCTGCCTTTCTGATAAATATTGACAGGATAAAATCTGCTAAACCAACCGGCCCCTTCGGGGGCCACAACCGGAGGAGCCTATGAGTAAATGCGTCACCGTCGTCGTTAATGGCGCTGAGGTCGCTTTCTTCCCTTACCACGACCAACCGTCGTTCATTCGCGCAGACGAAGCCGCCAACGAGTTCATGAAGGGCATTGATGGCGCATGTAAGGGGATCGTCTACCCAATAGTTCGCGTCACCGCCGCCAGCGGGTTCGTCTATGAGACGTATTTGTGTCACGTTGATATTGACGACAGCTCCGGCGAAGAGCGGATGTTTTCTTTCTGGTACATACCAGCGCTTAAACGCTGCAAATATGCGGCGATCATTCCTGAAACCGTAGAATATATCTCATAACAGGAGGAAATTATGGACGGACGTAAAAGACCACCGCTGTCGATGAAATTCCAGTTCTGGGATGGCCGACAGCGCAAGCATGAAGGGGCGGGGAGCGCCTCCATGTGCGTGCGGGCGATCATGCGTGAAATGACTGCCCGGCAGCGCGTCTCCCTTCTGCTGTCGCTGAACAGCTATCACCACGCGCTCGCAGCCGCTGAGGGTGAGCCTATGCCTCTGAATCTGACGTTCTCGCAGTGGGTCAACGCTGATGAAGACCGCAAGATCACCATGAAGTGCGATCTGACCCGCTCCATCGCTTACGCTGCTTGGTTGGCTGCCGGGGGTCGCCCGGAGTGAAGCTGCGTATCAGGCAGCGGGCCGTATTAAAGCGACTTGCTGTCTCAGAATGGCGCGCAGGCGATTGGGTATACGACAGCAAGTCACATACCGTCACTGCGCTGAACGGACTTGTCAGCCGCGGGCTGGCAAAATGGAACATAACTACCGGGGCATGCGAGATCACGCCCGCAGGCCGCGAGGAGGCCCGAAATGATTGACCAGCTGAAGAAGATCACCAGCCGCGACGAAGCCCGCGAGATTGGCGCTCACATCTGCTCGCTTATCCTGAACGGCGCGAGGTTCGGCGTCATTGAGGCTATCAACGACAAGACGAAGGAGAAGACCTACCGTGTCGTCGTCGAGTTCGGCCGCGTGCGCTGCATCGCCTACGGGCACAACCGCTTCAAAGCATCGTACACCGACTCGAAGAACCATGTCACTAAGATCGACGCAGAGACCGCCGCCGGGGCGTTGAAGTCGCTCCGCGTTGAGTTGCTGACGATCGCCACCGTTTACACTCACGGCGCTGGAATCATTCTATAGTGTTGACACGGGAGATTATCCCGTACTAATATGCAGATCCCGGCAGGGTGCCGGGACTAACAGGAGAGAGAATCATGAGCGTGTTAATTATTTGGTGTGTCATGGCTGTGCTGGTGGGTATCGCTGCCGATCGTCGCGGACGCAGTGGCCTGGGTTGGTCGCTGCTGGCGCTGCTGATATCTCCGCTGCTGGCGATCCTGTTTCTGCTGGTGATGCGCAACATCGCCGCCGAAGAAGAGCGCCGCCGCATAGAAGAGCGTCGCCACATTGAAACCATCGCCGCCATCCGTGGAAACAAGGAGTAACCGATGAAACGCATCACCGCCATCGCCATCGCCGCAGCCGCCGTGCTGGGCTGCTCATACGTCGGTGACGCCAGCGCCGTTAGCTGCGCTGTAGGCATCAAGAACATCAATATCCAGCGCGACCTGGGAGTATATGACCTCCTGCCGGATAACGCGCAGATGGATAAGGTCATGAAGGACGCCTGCAAGCTGGGTGAGCGCTACCGCAAGGGTAACGTGTCCGAACCGATGTTCGACGTCACCCGTAGCGCAGTGATGAAGGCCATTGCCAACAATAAGGCAGATGATGAGGCGAAGGCTCAGGTCATCGCGGTCGTATCAGACCTGATGGACGTTGGCTACTACGGCGAGGTGAAAGCACGATGAGCAAGATCCCGGTATTCCCCACTAAGCTCGTGGAGGTCGCCGACGTGAAGCCCGGGCAATGGGTTTGGCACTATGGCCGGTTCGTCCGCGCTGAGTTCATCGACCGCCCGCAAGTGCGCTGGGACGACGTCGGGACACTGAAAGGATTCTGGCGTCGCATGCACTACAGCGACATCGACCAGTGCAGCACGCTGATCCACCGCTTCGGCCTGAGCTTCCTACGGTCTGGAAACATGGTCATGACCCCCGACTTCATCAACGTAGAGGATTTTTGCAAATGAAACAGAAAGAGCCAGTATTCGAACAATTCTTGCCGTCAGTCTGGTCTTTGGGCGACACCCCGGACATTGAGCACGGGCATGAAATGGAGTTTTGGGTGGTGGTGCGTCTGCGTAACAACTGCCGCCTGATCCACCGCTTCTGGTACGTTAATTTCGACGAATGCGGGTACACCGATGAACAGCTGGCGTGCTGGGACGGCCGCACCGATGAAGGCGGCGAACCGTTCTTCTTCGTCGGCTGGTGCCAGGAAGGCACTCACCCGGAGTTCAGTTCATTCTACCAGCCGCTCGACAGAAACCGCGATTTCAGGATCGAGGCCTATGCACCAGTGACCTACCCGCGCGTTCCGTGCTTTGGGGATGATTATGAAGCTGATCACTAACGGGCTGTTTAAGGTATTCAACTACAACGGCATGGTCATAACCGTGCCGCGCTGGGCGAATTGGGTGGCGGTGGATATGGATGGCGCGCTATATGCCTACGACATAGAGCCGTTCGTGAATTACCGTTCTGAATTTTGGAGTTCAGAAGGGGTGCCTGTTCTGCTAGGCTACGTCGATCTCGAAAGCGCCGACTGGCGCAAAACACTAATGCAATGCTGAGGAAATGAACATGACCACCAAGAAGAAAAAAACAACTGACGTTACCGACCGCTTCACTGCCGGGGACATTCTGCGCTTCACCTATGAGATCAGCGAAGGCGGCAGCCCGCTGCGCGGTAGCAACATCCCGGGCCGCAACTCGCTGGTGACGTTCATCGGCTACGGTGAGCTTGCCGGACAGGAAACCATCATCGCCCGCTGGCATTGCCTGGTGGAACACGGTGAATACTCAGTCCCTAACGTGATCGAGTTCCCGTCCAATTTCTTCCATCACCACGGCGTAGCTGATGAGTCGGCGCTGACTCTCGACAACATCGCGACACTGAACCGCGATTGTGCTCGCACGGATGGAACCGCGATCTACATGGTTGCCGAAAAGGCCGATGCCCATAAAAGCTCATCTGAGCCTCTTGACGCAGCCCATGTTCTTGAGAAGGTAAAGGGCCACCTTGAGGAGCGCGGTCGCCGCTACGGCGCGGAGAACGGCAAAGAGCGCCAGTTCGACCGCGTAGCTGACGCATTCAATATCGTGCGTTCGTCTGCGAACCGCCAGAACATGCCGCTGACTGGTCTGGATGTGGTGACGCTACAATCCATTTTAAAGATCTGCCGCGCTCAGACTGACGACAACACCGACTCGTTCGAAGACCTCGCTGGGTACGCGGCTATCGGCGCTGAGGTCGTGGGAGGGATGAAGTGATCCACGATCTTAAAATCCTCCCGGTTCACTTCCACGCTGTTAAGTTCGGGAAGAAGCGCGCGGAATTACGTAAGGCTGATCGTCACTTTTCTGTAGGCGATACGCTCAACCTCCGCGAATGGACTGAGAAAGACTCTTACACAGGAAGAGTGGTTGACGCCAGGATCACGCACGTATGCGACGTCGGCGAATACGCGCCCGGGTATGTGATGTTAAGTTTCTTTTTGCTGCAATAAATAACAAGGGGCCAAATGGCCCCCTGTTTTTTTACACCTTCGCGTTCCGGCCAACGGCCTCAGCATCCCGCCAGTTCATCCCCTTCGCCAGCGCCTGCCGCGCCAGTGCCCGGCGAACCAGCCCGGGAATGATCTTTCCGCCCTGCTTGCGGAAGAACTCCAGCTGTACGATCAGCTCATCCCAGCGACCTTGCGTCACCAGGTCGTCGAAGTCTCCCGCCTTCTTGTCCGGCTTGATTGGCTCTTCACCGGCATTGATGACCAGATCAACCAGCGCGTCGAAGATGGGTTGCGTGATGGACTTATGTGCCCACTCGTTCACCTTCTTCTCAGCATAGGCTACGTCTTCACGCAGGATCGCCAGCGCGGCTTCTCGCGTGATGTTGATGCGTGGAGGGTTGCGGCCAGTGTGCCCGAAGCCCCAGGTGTAGATCCCGCGACGGCGCTCGTCTTCGGTGGCGAAGTAAGGCGCGCTGCGGAATTCCTCCCAGGCTGCTGTAAATTGCAGCCCGTTGTCACTCATCCTCATTTGTTACTCCTTTTTGCTTGCAATAGTCGGTTGTACTGGGCGTTGCAGCGCTGCCCGGCGATGTAGTATCGATCAGCTTCTGCTGCCAGTTCGTTACCCGCTTGCACTGACTGATAGAACAGCTCGGCGAGCAGATCGGCGAGCGTTCCGGCATCACTGCTAACGCCGACAGCGGAGGCGCGTTGTTTTGCGATGGCAGTGGCTGCGTTGAGTTGCTGGCGCAGCCGGTCAGCAGCATAAGCAACACTAGCAGCGTCAGCGCGTGCTTGGTCAATCCGGCGAGTCGTGTCGCGATCATCTTGGTCTTTCTCCCTCTGGCGCATTTCGGCCAGATCACGGTCAATTTTGTCCCTGCGTTCAGCCTCCTTGTTAATCCCAGCTGTAACGCCGCTTTCATAACGGCTTTCGCCGTACCTGGTCAGTGCATAACTGCCGCCCTGCCATAGCAAAAAGGCGGCAAGTGCCGCCAGCAGGTAAATTTTAAGGTTGCCGATCATTTTTTCCCCCTGAGATTCATGGACGGGAAATACCGCTCAACCACGCGAATGACCTTGTCGATCCCAACGTACCCAAGCACGCAGGCAACGATCCAGCCTGCATCCTGGTTTGCGATCCAGTGCATTCGCGGAACGGAATCCCCGATGATGTTGATGATAAAGGTGATGCCCTTCGCGAACATTGCCGCCATGATCGCATTAGTCCAGATCTGTCGCCTTTCATGACCGAGCTGGATGTGACGCAATGTAGCCATGACGGCCGCAGCGATGGGGTAATCTAAGTCGGTCTTATACATCCGATAGATGTCGGTGATGCCGTTGAAGAAGTCGCCCAAAAGAAAAGCCCCCGTGAGTGTTAACGGGGGCCATGATAATCTCAAAGTCTATTTAGTTGAAAGCATAACACTCCTGACCGTACCGGTTAACCATCGGCCTCCACTTCTCGATCACTTCAACAGGCGATACCTGCTGCATGATCCGGCACTCTGCCTTCGCCTTGTTGATATGCACCGCCACCAGAATGATTGCATCAACGCCGTTCATCACGTAGCTTTCAGCGTTGTCCTGCCGGATGGTTGGCAACTGCTTGCCGATGCCCTCGGTGGATTTCACCTCATAGACGTGCGTTTGCCGTTCGCGCGTCCCTGCGCGTGAGATGGTCATGATGTCACCCTGGCCGAACGCATTAACAGAAACGCCGGTGCGCGTGTTGACTCCCATCGGGATGATGATCCGGTGGCGGCCGTAAATGTTGTTCAGGTGCTTCGCTGCTGCAATCTCCCCCAGTAGGCCAACAAGGCGCTTGCGGAACTCGGCGTTCTGGTTCCAGTTATAGATCTTCTCTTCACGACCAAGGATATAGACGGCATTATGAAATTCAGCCGTGTCGATATGAATAACGGTATGTTTTTTCATTTTGTTGTCGGGATCCCAAAACGGTAGCAGGCGTTGTAAAAACCGCTTTCAGTGATGTTGTGCTTCTCCATGATCTGCGCCTTCGTCATCCGCCGAACGGTGACGTCGTCGGTCACTTCCTGAATGCGTTCGTCAGTCCAGAACTTACCGTTTCGCGGGCCTATGTGCTTGTTCTCACGATCTACGCCCTTTCCTACTTTAAGATCTCGCCCTTCGGTTGATGCCTTCAAGATTGCCTGTGCTAACGTCATGATCTTCTCCTTCTGGTAGCCGGGCTAGTGTCCCGGCGATGTATTTGGTGATGACTCGCGTGTTCTTATCTTGGTTCATCCTGCGCAGCCTGTCAGCCCGTGATACAGTGCGGGCATTGTGCCTCGGGTACGTCTTACCCATCGGTGCTACTCCTCAATTTTCCCCTTTATATCGCATAGTAACACCAGATTTCGTCCTTATCTCCTTGACCTGTTGCTTTGTGAGCGTCACGCCCGGTTTAACCCTCACCAGCCTACGCAGCATGCGGTCGTCAGTCGCCAGAACACCGATCCCTTTCGCAGATATCGCCACGCCGTCAATCGCGCCGGGAAACGCTTTTGAAACGGCGGTAATGAATTCGTCGAGGCCGCACTCCTTCGCGGCCTGCCAGACTTGCGCCTTACTGTGCATCCAGTAACCCCAGTTCGCGCAGCATTTGATCCTGATCGATGTAGAGCGTCTCCACACCGGCGCGACGCTTACGCCCGCGCAGAATGAACAGCACGGTGCCTTTGTTGTTCTGCTTGCCTGGCTTCCCGGTGCCAGCGTGTTCGAACGACAGGCGGCCAGAGTTCTTGCCGTTGCTGACGATGTTGATGATGGTGTAGGCCTGATCCACCATGTTGCGGAACCACACTGTGCTGTTGTCGTTCGGCAGCACCACCGCCAGCACTGCGCCCGGCTTGATCTCGCGGCTCTTCTCCGTCCACGGCGTGATGTCGTCATAAGGCGGGTTTAGAAACATCGCATCAAACTGGCTCCAGTCTTGCGCAAGGCTGTTCTCTTCCTTGCAAAAGTAGAAGTCGCATTTCGTCGACTTCTCGCAGGCCGCAAGATCTACCTCGAACGGGCCGTAAGTCATGTCCAGCCATGCAAAGATGTGCTCCGGGGTGCGCCAGTTCGGGCGGACGTTATCAGGGGTCTTACTCCCGTTGAACCGGCGGCCGGTCACTTTCTGCGGGCGAACTGCCTGGTAGTGCCCGCCAGTCACCAGCCCCTTCGTAGCCCATACGCGATTGCTGAACAGCTGCCACGGCGTAATTCCCTTTGCTGCGGCTTCCGCGTGCAGCGCCGGGTTGTGGTCTGCTTCGAACGCGTCGATAGTCACTTTGTCTGCTTCGTCTTTCATTTCGCTTCCTTTGGGGTATTTGACCGATATTTGATTTTGCTCACATAAAACAACTGCCCGCCTAACGTCCACTCACGACAGGAGATCACCTGTACGTGAATATCAAGACGTCCCTCGCACGATATACAGGCATCACCAAGCGGCGGCTCTTCAACGCTGATCACGCGGTGTTCTTCACGAGTGGCAAACATCCGGTAATCTTCCAGTGTCATAATGAACTTATGCACGGTGGTTTGCCTCGAATACAGCCAGCGCGAAGCCTCGCGGAGTGGCGCTGCGGATGTTCTTGGTGCGGGTGCTCTTTCCGCCGACCTTTATCGCCCGGTTGAAATCCTTGCCTACTGGCTCAACCGGCTTCGGCTCGGGCATCACGAACGCTTCACTGCACCAGATCCCGGTCAGCTTGGTGTAGGCGTCACGGTCAGGAATGACCCCCGGGTAGTCCGGGTGCATCTCTTCACCATCCGGGATATAGCCGCCATAGTCACACGGGTTGAAGGTGTGATTGAAGTTGCGCCACAGCTTAGGCAGGAAGGATCGCGCCGGGTTCTCCAGCATCCACGGGATAGGCCCGGTGGCAAAATCACTGTTGACGATATGGCAATATGCCTCCACCAGCTCAACGAATTTCGCCAGCTTCACAGCGTCCTCCATATCCCGGCGGCGGTTCGGGTATGCAGGGTGTGGTCGGCGCTCAGCAATCGGAAGTTCGCGATCTTCCGGGTGATACAGCCAGCGCGCGCCGGTAGTGGTCAGATATGTGCATTCCGCGAAAGAGGCGATGAACTTCACGCCACCTCCTACGATTCTGGCTACGTCGTTGGCATGCACGCTGGTAGCTGATGCGTCGAACCACATGCCGACCTCGAAAAGGCCAGGCTCAGGGTTATGCACGCCGTTTTTCAGCTGACCGTCGAACGTCCAGCACTCATAGCCAGCGTTTAACCACGGCTGCAACATGTGCCGCGAGCGGTTAAACAGGAATATCGCCTTCTTCATTCTTGTGCTCCTTTTTCCATTCTTTGAAACAGCGCTTACACACCACGACATTGTCGATCACTTGCCAGCGTCAGCTGCGCCCGCCAGCGTGGAAGTATGTCCCACAGCCGACCATCTTTCCGCGCTCGCTACCTTTGATCATTTTCCGGCAGCCAATCACCCCGGGCTTTGCCCCGCTCACTATTCCGCCCCCGCAAGATAGTTAGCCAGGCTCCCCATGGTGACATACAGGCGATTGCACATGATCTTCACGAAGTAGCGGCCATCAAAGTTGCCAGCCGCCGCCGCCTTGCTCGACTTGATGACGACGACGTGCTGGACGCGGTTATATGACTTTCTGAACAGCGCGGCGTTAGCGATCTGGTTCACCACGTCCTTCTCGGTGAATCCGGCGTTCACTCCCAGCTGCTCATCTTCGCCGTAGCCTGTTTTGCTGGCCTCTTTGGCGATCATGAACGCGATGGCCGGCTGGTCTGCGACAATTACCGGGATACGGCGGCGGCCAATAGCTTTTTTGATTTCTTCGGCTACTGCGCTGGCGGTCTTCGGTGACACGGTGGTTTGTTCTGACATTTTGCTGCTCCTTCTGTTGGGTGTTCGGGCATATTACTTGGGCACTATATACCTGTCAACTGTATTTCACATGTGATATTTGCGCATCGTCTCGATCAGGTCGTAGGCCATCCAGAACCGGCGGTCATAGTCAGGCGCGGCCTGCTGCTTGCGGATGTACTTCTGAGAGGCTGATAAGTTTTTCTCTTCCAGCCTGACGCGCGGAGCCTTCGGGAATGCGTCGCGGGCGATAACCGGCTCGGTCGTCATTTCCTGGTCAGGCTCGACCTTGAGGAAGTTGGCCCCAATCTCATGCAGCGCCACCGGGAATTCGTAGCCGGTAGTTTGCATGAACCACCACAGGCCCAGGTGTGATCCGCACTGGTTGCAAATTGCAGCACCGCGACCCTTCATCGTGACATCCTGCTTCGATTCGCCCCAGCGGAACCGGTCGTTCCCTCCGCACAGCGGGCAGGCCTGATGCCTGCCGTTGAATGCGCGCTTATCCCAATACTGGGATAGCAGCAACTCCCAGCGCCCGACCATGAGTCGTTCTATCTGCTCAATGGGGTAGAACTTCATGACCTCCTCCACAGCTTCAGGTAGCGGGTGTTGAGGTTTGCCATGATCCACTGGTCATATTTCGGATCGAGCTTACGCTTGTGCAGCATCGGCCCCATCTTTTCCTCGTGTACCAGTCCGCACTGGTTGTACACGTAAAGCCCTGCATAGTCCGGCAGGATCTCCCGCGCCTTGTCGGCGATAGTCCATGGCACCAGGAAGTAGAAGCGATTGGCTATCAGCTCACCAGCTTTCAGGCAGTCGTGCTTCATCTTCACCGGATAAGGGACGCGCTCCCCATCAATCCGCCAATATTTCTCAGCCTCCTCCACCGTCTTCGGGTAGATCGTGTGGGCCTTGCGGAAGTCGGCCTTCATGTCAGAGATGGAGATCTTCACCTCCACCTCCACCGTGTAGCGGCTCTTGCGGATGCAGAACATGTCCGCCTCATATCCGAGGTTGTCAAGGGTGTAGAAGTTCGGGATCATGATCTGGAATGAGTTGCCCATAGAACGCACAAAAGCCCGCTGTATCGCGCCCTCGTGAATTTCTGGTTCGGGTAGTTTGCCAATATTCATCATTTTAAATTCCTTGTGTTTTGGTATTCGTTGTGCAGAATATATTGCAATGTTTACCACGTCAACGAGGCAACAATGGAAAAGGTGAAAAGCATCAAGCAAATGATTGAGGAGACGGACATAGAGGCGGTTCGCGGCCAGCTACTGCGAGGACTTCGCGGCATGCCATACGATCCCTACCCGTTCCAGTTCGCGGCACACTTTGCGACGTCGCAGGCCATCAACAACTACAAGGAGATCGGCCCGTTCGTCGTCAAGGCCGCCGTGTCGGCAGGGAAGACCACGCTGATCAGCCTGGTGGCCCGCCGCCTGACCCAGCTCAACAAGCCCGCGCTCGTGTTGTCACGTCAGGGCGGGATCATCAAGCAGAACGCCATGGAGATACGGAACTTCGGGGTGGAGAACAGCGTGTTCAGCGCTGGCCTGCGCATGAAATCCACGACCTTCCCTATCATTTGCGGCAGCGAGAAGACGGTGGTCAACGCCCTTGAAAAGCAGCTGGCTAACTTCGTGCCGCGCTTCCTGCTGATCGACGAATGCCAGCACGTCAACGTCGACGACATCGTTGAAAGCGAGATGACCTGCACGCTTGCGGATCAGAATCCTGAAAACGATAGATTGCAGCGCAACGCAGAACGCACGCTGGCGCAGATGATCTACGCTGGCCGCACCGGGTACACGCTTATCATCCGGGAGATGCAGCGCCGTTGCCGGGAGATGTACGGTCGGGATCTGGTTGTAATCGGGTACACCGGCACCGACTACCGCGGCACGCAGCCGATAATCAACGAGGACATGAACACCCCCGGCTTCTGGCGGCGGGCAGTGTGTGACATCTCCACTGAGTACCTGGTAGAAGTTGGCGCAGTGGTGCCGACCCACTACGGCGCGATCGATGATGAGCTGACCTACCAGCTTGATTCTTTCGTGAGTCGCGGCGAAGAGGGTGACGACGAATTCAGTGATGCCGACCTGATCGAGATGGAGAAGCAGATCCTGTCCCAGGGAACCATCACGCAAAACATCATGCTCGACGTCGTGAAGCGTACCGCCAACCGTAACTGCGTACTCGTTACCTGCGCCGGTAAGAAGCACTGTAAGGAGGCGGCCAGTGCGTTACCGCCCGGCGTGACTTACGGGATCATCACCGACGACACGCCACAGAAGGAGCGCGACCGGATACTGGAAGACGCATTCAACAACCGCTGCAAATTTATCTTTCAGATCGGTTGCCTTACCACCGGATACAACGTCCCGCCATGGGACACGATCGTTATCCTGCGCAAGATCGGCAGCCTCACTCTGCTGGTTCAGCTCATCGGTCGCGGGATGCGCATCCTCAAGAAATCCCACATCGAAGAGCTTGGGATGATCAAAGAGGACAACCTTGTTCTAGACTACGGTGGAGCACTGGACGACCTGGCGGAACTGTACTTCTCGCCATTCCTTGAACAGTACCGCTATGAGACGGACACCAGCACCGGCCAGACGAAGGAATGCCCCTATGGACACACGAACGGCAAGCACGCCCGCCGCTGCCGACATGTTTATGACCATGACGGATTCGAGGACGACGGCACGCCATACAGCGCCGATGAACGCTGCCACTACTGGTTCATCTCGCGCACATGTGATGACTTTAAGAACGATCGAGGCGTGGTTGTCAGCCGCGGATGCGGCGCAAAGAACGACATCACCGCCCGGCAGTGCGCCCACTGCGGGAACACGTTGATCGACCCAAACAGGAGCCTTGAGAAAAAGAGCTATACCCGGGATGACTTTGTGGACGTGCGATCCTTCAACGTTGAACCGACGAAATGCGGAAACGGCGTGGTGTTCCGCTACGTGCTGGGGAATGAGGGGGATCCTGACTTCGTAGCCTATGAGGTGTTTTGGCCGGACAGTGACAGCATGCCAGCAAAACAGCAGTGGAAGGCGGCACTGGATAAGCACGTTGCATCACCGAACACCCGGGGCAAGATGCGGAAAGGGGTAAAAACGAAGATCCTGCCGTCCGCTCACCTGATTGCAGCGCCTAAGCGTGTGACGCACCGGCGTATAGGCGGCAGAAAGTCTCGCGACGTCATAGCCCGTAAAATTTTCGAAGGAGGTGACGACCTGTGATCAAAGAATATCTGGATCCACCAACCAAGCTGACGAAGGCGCTTGAGGATGACCACCTGATTAACTTCACCACCTGGTTTAATCATTGGTATCCAGACGTGTACTGGTTCCACGTGCCGAACGAGAACGGCGGGACGGCTGGCAAACAGTATTTTCTGCGCCAGCAGGCGAAGGGACTCCGTAAGGGCGTTGCCGACATCGTGATCCTGCATCGTGGCCGCAATGGGGAGCCGTTCGGGGTGATCGAGATGAAGCGAGAGACTAAAAAGCTGTCGACGCCAGTCAGCAAGGAGCAGGTTGAATGCCTGAACGCCGTATCTGCTCAGGGCGGCTTCGCTGCGGTGGCGTATGGCTTCCACTGCGCGAAGCTGGCGGTGATCGACTTCCTCGGGCCGTCGACCGTCTCAATTAAATAGCCTTGACATGGCCTATTATGAGTAAGTAATATGCCCAAACACCACAAAGGAGGTCATCATGACACATGCGGAGTTATCAAGAATATTACACGGCGGCATTCGCAACACTGACCGCAAGACGTTTAAAGAGGCTTATGGCTTTATGCGTGCATTAAAGCGCCCTTTCTTTGCATATTACAAGACCGGTAAGAACAACATGGAAACAGCGGTCGAGGACGTTATTTGGTCTAATATTTTCTGCGGGGTTCCGCCGGATGTAGAGAAAGAACTTGGTGATATTATTTTTCCAAAGTCAACCGATGTTGCTTACCGGCCAATTGAGCACCGCAGTAAATGGCTGATGAAAGTTAATTACAACGGAGACAGCCGCCGCTTCGTTAAGCGGGAAGATTTAGAACGCAAACTTCGCTTAGATATGAATAAGGGGATCATGTAATGTCAGATATTAAATCGCTCAAAGATGATGAAGTTCTGTTCTTCACTAATAACGATCTGTCGAACGAAGACTATCACGCTGAGACAGACCACATGAACGGCTCCGGCTTGTGGGAGTTGTTCTCCACATGCCCGGCTAACTGGAAGTTCGCAGAGGAAAAGAAAAAGCAATCCCGCGCACTGGTATTCGGAACTGCTGCCCACGCCAATCACCTCGAACCTGAATTATTTGCCCGTGAATATTTCCGCATGCCTGAGAAAGAGGACTTTATTAAGCGTGACGATAACGGCGATATTATTCCGCAGCCGAACTTTATTACCTCACTTGAGGCCGCGAAGGAATTTCTGAAAGAACACGGGGTTGCCGGTTATTCGAAAATGAAAGAGCCGGAATTAATTGAGACAGTCACCAACACCGCCGCAGCTCTTGGGATAACTGACGTTGTTTTCTGGCACGACATCGTGAAAAAGGCCAATGAAGAGCGCGGTGATCGTGAAGGCATTCGCGGGCAGGATTATGACATCATTCAGGAGATGCGCGCCGTTCTGTTTAATAACGAATCATTTAAGGAATATTTCGTCGACGGAATGTCGGAAGTCTCGATCTTTTTCAGCTATCAGGGTTTGCGCTGCAAGGTGCGCCTCGACTGGATCAGCAAGTTCGCCGACATGGTGGACTATAAGACCACGGACACGGCCAACCCTGAAAGATTCATGCGTAAGTGCTTCGATCTCGGGTATCCGCTGAAAATGGCGTTGCAGCGCGAGGGGTTTAAGGCGGCTTTCGGCCAGAAACCGAGAAGGACGATGCTGCTGGCGCAGGAGAAGAGCAGCCCGTTCGTCGTCGCTCCTTTCGCCTTGTCAAACAAAACTCTGATGATTGGATATGCGCAGCTGCGTGAAGCCATCGCCACATTTAAATGGTGCCGGGATAATGACACGTGGCCGACCTACGGCGGCGGAAGCGTGATTGACCTCGATCCTCCGTACTACCTGGAAAACGCCTTCCGCCACTTGTGGGAAGATGTGAAAACCAAAAAATAATTGATTCCGGGGTAATATACTGACATATTACCCCCTCAATATAAGGAGTGACCAAATGATGAAATTCTCTCAGCCATGCAGCACCATCGTTAAGCAGTTTGCCCACGCGCAGGATATGTGCGTATCGCCGAAGAAATCCAAGCAGAACCAGCACCTGAAAAACCACTATGCGACCCTCGGAGACGTTGCGGCCGCCATCGGCCCGGCAATGGAAGATGCCGGGTTGATCATGATCCAGTCTCCGACGCACGAGGCCGGACAGGCTCCGAACGTGATGCTGATGGAGACGCGCATCATCCACGTTGCCACAGGCGAATGGCTGTCCGATATCTGCCAGATCCCGCTGGCGAAGAACGACGCCCAGGGCTTCGGCTCAACGCTTACCTACGCCCGCCGCTATGCCCGCGTTTCGATCTTCGGCCTCACCATGGATGACGACGATGGCAACAAATCAGTGCGTAGCGCAGCCGACTGCCGTCGCTCCATTGAAGCCGCGAAGGACAAGGATGAGGTGGATGCAATCTACCGCGCCGCGTGCGAGCTGTTCCGCAGCGACAAGGCATCACTGCGCATCGTCGAAGATGCCCGCGCCAGCAAGATCGTCGAGCTGAAAAACGCGGAGGCCAGACCGTTCAACCCCGGCAAGCCAGCCAATGCTAAACGCGGTAAGGCTACCGTCCAGGTTGCACCTGATGACGTTCAGCCGCAAGATGTACCGCCGCAGCAATCAGACGTCGAAGAAGATTTTTAAGGAGCGTTATAAATGGCAAGCCGTGGAGTTAACAAGGTGATCCTAGTGGGTCGCATCGGTCAGGATCCAGAAATTCGCTACATGCCGTCAGGCGGCGCGGTGGCTAACCTCACGATCGCGACGTCAGAATCATGGCGCGATAAGCAGACCGGCGAAGTAAAGGAGCAAACGGAATGGCACCGTGTCGTAGTCTTCGGGAAGCTGGCTGAGATCGTCGGCGAGTACGTGAAAAAGGGTTCTCAGATCTACGTCGAAGGAAAGCTGCAAACACGAAAATGGACTGACAGCAACGGAGTCGAGAAATGGACGACAGAAGTGGTTCTGAACGGGCCTAACGCCGTTATGCAAATGTTAGGCGGTAAGAGCGAAGGCGGACAGCAGGGGCAGCAGCAGGGACAGCCGCGGACACATTCCGGCACAGCGCGCCAGCAGTCAAAACCACAGCAGCAGTCCAGCGATCCAACGATGAACTTTGATGACGATATCCCGTTTTGAGGTAGAAGATGACCATCACACTGATTTTGAAAGAGCACCGCGAGCGCGCCGGATTTTCCCAGCGTGGTCTGGCGAAAGCAGCAGGCATTGCGCAGTGCCGCGTATGCCGTTATGACAATGGCCGTGAGTTCCCGACCATTGAAACCATGATCCGCCTTGCGAAGCCCCTGGGCATCGAATGGCATGAACTCGTTAAAGTAGAGGGTGAATAACGTGTTTGACAAAATGAAACAGCCATTGCTGGCAGCAGCGATCGGCCTCGTGTTGGGCTTCGTGATCAACGTGCTTTATCACGTGCTGTAAAGAAAGGGGCCATCGGCCCCTTTTTTTTTATTCCCCTTTCAGCTCCTTCAATTCCTGCCGAAGCTCCTGCACCGAAGCCACCAGGTCAGCGATGATCGCCACATAGTCGACGTTCATCACCTTGATACGCTCGCCGTCGATCTCCTGCTCAACGTCCTGATAGGTATAGACCTTGTCGACAGTATCAGCCTGCTGCGCGATAAAACCACGCCTTACGCGGCTTTCTCCCTTCATACGGTACTGACATACCCCTAATCGTTCGATGCGCTCACAGGCGTTCTCAGGCACTTGGGTGAAGTCTGTTTTCAGGCGCACGTCTGAACCGGTAGTGAGAACGTCGCCTTTGGGTGTGGAGATTGTCCCCCCCGAGCGGAATGACCATGCGTCTGTTCTCCCGAAGCCGTCCATGTACATGATAATCCTGTGCTCGGTTCCTACGTACTCCTCCACATAGAAACCGCCCCACGCCCCTGATGGGTCAACGTTACCGCCGCGCCCGAGCATTCGAGATCGAATCCTTCCACCTGAAACCAACGAGCCAATAGCAGGGGAACCGAAGTCTGTTCTGTTGGCCGAAAGATCGACGCCGCATTGCGCCCACCCCTTAATATCTGCCATGCCAAAAACACGAAGATCCCTGTCAACTCGCAAATGACTACTTTGCACACTAATTTGATCGGCGGCAGTGGCTATAATCCGCCCGGTAAAGTCGTCTGTACTGTAGTTAAAATGAAAGTCGATGTATGGCGTGCTAAATGACAGCTCAAGCGCCTGAGAATACACCTTCCCGCCTGCCGTGTTGTCAATGTTCCCGCTCGCCGTTACATCTCCACCAGCGGCAAGCGCTCCGGCAAGCGTGGTTTTCTTATCCGTGCCGATGGTCAAAATATCCTCGACCGTAGAAGCCGGTGAGACAGTTGCTGTATTCGTGCGCTGGATCTTGAATGGCGTGCCGCTGCCGACGGCGATTGTGCCGCCCTGGCCGCTCTTTTTAAGCAGTGCAAGATCGCTGTTTTTCCCAAGGATCACCATGCTGTTGTCGTTCATCACGTTGATGTTGCCGACAGAAACATTAATCCCGGCGCTGAACGTTTGCAGGGCCGTAAAGGTGTTCGCCTGCCCGCGCTGCGCTGCGGTGTCAACTGAGCCGATCACCTTGTTCCATGAGCGAATTGTGGCGGTGGTGCCGTCCTGCTTGGTGATCTGCACGTCGCCGACGCCGAAGAAGATCTGATCCTGATTGGTGAGGTCTGTGTAGTACTTGCTGAATGCGTTGTGAATATCAGCCGCGAGTTGGTCGCTAATATTTGCCATTTAATATCGGCCCCGAAGGGCCGCTCCTTATTGTCCAAAAGAACCGTTGTTGCTTCGGAATGCCGTCACAACAATATTGCTTACTGTGACCTCACTCTGCTGCGGCCCAAAACTTGCGCCAGTCAGCGAGATGCCGATTCGGTCGTTACTTGCTGGAATGTTAACGGTGAACGACTGCGGAACATCCACAAGGCCACGCGCTTTATCCCGCATATCAACAACGACGCGTCTCGTGCTCTGCACTCCGTTAATGTTGAATGTCAGAACCACATAGAAGTCACGGCTTTGGTCGCCTACACCGCCAGAGTATGAATTGCATCGTACAGTGCAGTTCAGCGTGATGGTCATCGGATACCCGCGGTTCTGATACCATGCGTTCATAGTGCCAGAACCTTCACCGCCCTTGACAGTAAATCCGTTGAACGATGCAGAAGTAGCAATATCGCCGATAAAAGATTCAGCTTGTACCGTTCCCTTGAAAATACCGCTATTCGCCTCAACCCTGCCGCGAACGATCACGTTATTGAACTGCGAGCTGCCATCTTTACCGATGCGCCAGCCCTGAGAGCCATCGACAAAGTTGTTCGACTTGATTTCGTTACCGATCTTCGCGTTAGTGATCGAACCATCGCGGATCAGCGCTTCCTGCATGTACGCCACGCCGTTCTGCACCACGAACGGGAACGTCTTGTTACTGCCGCCAGCGTACACCGCGAAGGTGTCAGCCTGAACCAGGAACTGCGAAGAACCACTCGCGTCAATGCCCAGCTGAATGCCAGCTATGCGCGGGTTTCCGCCGCCGGTGTCGGTCTGGACTTTGACGCCCCACTGCGACGACAGCTTGCCGTTGATATCCGCAACAGCCGTTGAAGTCTGCTGAACGGTGGAACTCATACCATCCACTGACGCCTTGATTGTGCCGATCTGCTGCGCCGTTGAAGACTCAAGATCCACCATTGCCTTGCTCGTCTGCGTGATGGCCGCCTGGTTGTCGCCGATCTGCGCACGCAGTTGCTGGAAGCCGTTCGCCATCGCCAGACCGTTAGCCGCTGTCGTCTCATTCAGGGCATTGACCGACGCTTCGGCCGTCCCCACCCGACTCGTCAGCCCGGTAATGGCGGTCGTGTTCGCCGTAATGTCCTTGCCCTGCTGCGTCACCGTGGAGTTCAGCGAGGTGATGGCGGCCGCGTTCGCCTGGATCCCAGCGCCCCGACGGGTCACTACCGGGTTATACAGGCTGACGCGGGTCGTGGCGGCGTGGCTCCCCGCCTGGATGTAGGCGGTCGTACAGCCTGCCGGAACCGTGATGCCCGTCAGGGTGAAGCGATATTTCTCCCCGGCGGTCATGGTGCGGCTGGTGGCATACGCGGTCTGGTTGCTGACACTCGGGCCGTCGAAACGCAGCCCGACTGTTATCGAGCCTGCGATGTTGACCATTACCGACACCGCCAGATCCAGCGTCTCACCCTCCGTGACCGGGAATTTCCCCGACGTCGGGTTATAGTTCGCCGTTGAGTACACCGCCGGATAGCCGTCGATGGTCTCCGTCCCGGCCTTCGTCCAGCCCTGGCCATCGCCCAGCATTCCTGGGTTAGGCACCAGGTTGTCGCCGTAGGTGATGCTGTTCTGTAGACTGGTGATGCTCTGACCTTGCGAAGTGATGCTGCCCTCGGCAGACGTCACTCGGTTGGTTAGGGCGGTCAGCGCAGTTGAGTCAGCCTTTTTACTGACATTACTGTTTGTCGTGTTCAGGTTGTTCTGCAATGCAGTAATCTGGCTGCTCGCGGAGGTGATGTCTTTACCCTGCTGGGTAACGGTAGAGGTCAGGCTGCTGATCGCGTCAGCGTTAGCCTGGATCTTGGTGTCGTTGGTGATGTCGACAACGTAGACGTCGTCGAAATACATCGCGCCAGCGCTCAGCAATGTAGTCAGCTGGAACAGCGCGTTGGTGGTCTTCGT
>OIEV01000260.1_pt1 | contig 50825 bp, 61 predicted proteins | sample 1581881 | NCBI WGS metagenome assembly OIEV01 (sample SAMN03279760, study PRJEB24777) | human gut metagenome | isolation source: fecal sample PR121 from 1 month old male Malay infant, vaginally delivered... | place: Singapore | collected 2005-09-16 | reverse complement strand
GGGGCGAGTCCTACCGCGTGCGGCACGCCCTCATGCAGGGAGGTGCTCAGAAAGGCTGAGCAGGTCCGCTGCGTATGCTGCTCAAAAAGCGATGCGATTTCTGCTCAAAGCTAGTTGACAAAACACACCGGAGGTGCCATCCGGCTTCTCGAGGTCGACGATGATTCCCATGTAGGTGCCTGAGTCATCGAAGGTCCTCGCGACGAGGTCGCCGTATGGCGTCGCGACTCGGGTGGACTCGGGCTCCGAGAGGAGCTCTCTCACCCCGGCCGCCTCGTCATAGCCGAGCCACGACTCCCAATCGACGCCAAGACCCTCGCACGCCGCGACGAGTGCCCGCGTAGCGGTCGCGGCGGGGAGGCTTGCGATGACGGCACCCAGGGACTTGGCTGCCCCAGCGCTGGTCAGCGCCGCCGCGAGGAGCTCGCATACATTCCCGTCAGGCCCATCCTCGTCCTCGGTCGCCGATATGGTCCCCCTGTTCCCATTAGGCTTCACGGGCGAGGTATCAATGCCAGAGCGCCTGCCATCGACTACCTCTTCTGGGATGAGATCCTCAAGCGGGGTGGTCGCGAGGACGCCGAGATTGGCTGCGAGCGTCTCGACGCCGCACGCGACCTCCTCCGTGACATCCGCCCTCCAGTCGATGCCATGCTCGTCGCAGATTGCAAGGAGCGCCCTCGCCGCGACCGGCGCGGGTATTTCATCGAGTAGGGCGAAGCCGAGGTCGAATGTCACTGCATGGTCGTCCGTGACCTCAGCGACATCGTGGATTATTTCGTTCATTGTGCAACGCTCCTCACGTCTCACGTCTCACGTTCTGCCGTTGCCGAAATCATCCGGCAGGGCGGTGCTTGTGCGAGGAGAGGTGCCAAAGTGGAACGCAAGAGCCCGAGGGCCCTCTCGTGTCTAAACTTCCCACGTGTGTTGGTCCACGGGTTCGCCAGCGCGGCCTTAGAGGGGCTTACAGCGCCTCGTTTACCTGGGGATTCGTAATCGGGCAAACTGGCCCGTCCTACGCGCCGGGCGTGGCGGACGTGGAGACGAAGACGGTGACCGTGCGGGTCTCGGGGTGGAATGCCCGCCCGTTGCAGGTGACGAGGACGAGTGCCCGCGTGGCGGATGAGGCGAGGCCACCCGAGGCCCCGTTCGAGGCGCTCGAGTCGGATACCGCCCAGTCGAGCCAGACCCGCAGCGCCTGGACGTCCCTGACCTTGGCCACGGACTGCCACGCGGCATCCCATCGATCCACGCTCGCGGAGCAAAGGGGCGCGAGGCTCGCGTCCCCGCCTGCCGGCGTGCTCCATTTGGTGGGTCCCAGGGCGTCGAAGGCGCCCTGCTCGAAGGCGCCGGAGAGGTCGTGGAACATATAGCTGCGGTAGAGGGTGCGGTGCCCGTAGACGACCATGACCGTCCCGTCGGCGTCGCAGAGGGAGTCCAGGTAGGGGCAGCCGGTGTCGGAGGGCTCGCCCCAGAAGTCGAGGTAGAGGTAGCGGTCGGGGTCCTCGGCCGAGGACTGCACGACCGGGACGTCCACGCTCGTGTTGGACACCTGGAGCCAGGCGACCGTGTCGGGATTCTGAGATTCGAGCGCGTCCCAGTCGATGCCCGCGGCATCGCCCCGGGGCGTGGCGTCGGTGTCGTGGACGGTCTCTGAGAGGGACGCCAGCGCGTCGGCGGACCTCTCGTCCCTCGCTGAGAGCAGGACTCCTGCCGCGAGGAGGGCAACCCCGACGGCGAGCAGCACCACCGTGAGCGCCTGGGGGTGGGTTCTTTCGCGCATCGCGCGTGCCTCCAATCGTGTGGCGCGGAGAGGGAATGGTCCCTCCCCGCGCCATGTCGAACGAGTGATGCCCTAGGGGCTACTTGGTCTCGGGCTCGTTGGGGGCTGCCTTGCGGCGCCTGCACGCGGCCCGGATGCCGGCTGCGCAGACCGCCGTCAGGCCTGCCGCGGTAAGGATCGCGGCCGTGGGTCCCTGGCCGGTGTTCGGGTAGCTGCTCGAACCGCCCTGGTGGCTAGTCTCGACGGTTACCGTCTGGCCCTCGTCGGTGATGTCTGCGTGGGTGGCAATGGTGGTGCCTGCGGTCGAGAGGTCCTCGAAGGCGACGACCTTCCTCCCGGCGAGTCCCGTGGCGTCGAAGGTGAACTCCACGTCTACGTAGCCGTCCGGGGTGTCAGGAGTGAACGTCTTGGTCACCGTCACCTTGTTGCCGCTGGCGTCGGAGAGGACTCCCGCGTCGGTCCCGTCGTCATTTACCAGGTGGAGCGTGCCCGTGACGACGTACTCCTTGCCGGGCACGAGGTTCGCGTACTCGACGCGGTCGACCACGGTCTGGGTCTGGGTGGCCGCGACCTCGTGGTCGCCGTCGGCCTTGTCGGTGGCGGTGGTGTGGATGTCCACGAAGTGGACGGACTGCCCCTCGTCGGTGACGTCGGCATGGGTGGCCACCGTGACGCCGCCGCGCGACACGTCCTCGAAGGCGACGACGGTCTTCCCCGCGAGCTGCGAGGCGTCGAAGGCGAATGTGACCTCGACGCTGCCGTCCGGGGTGTCGGGCGTGAAGGTCGTGGATGCCGTCACGTCGCCGCCGTCGGCGTCCTTGAGAGCTCCGCCGTCGGTCCCGTCCTCGTTGACGAGGTGGAGCGTGCCGGTCGCGACGTACTCGGTGCCGGGGGTGAGCCCCTCGTAGGAGACGGTGTCGGTGATTGCCATCTGGCTGTCGGCATCCGTGAGCTGGTGCTCGTGCATGCCGCTCTCGTCGGTGGCGGTGGTGTGGATGGCCGGGACGCGGAGGGTCTGGCCCTGGTCGGCGATGTCCGCGTGGGTCGCGATGGTGACGCCGCCGGTGGAGAGGTCCTCGAAGGCGACGACGGTCCTGCCCGCGAGCCCGCTGGCGTCGACGTCGAAGGCGACCTCGACGTCCTGGGTGGCGGCCTCGGCGGTGAAGGTCGTGGTGGCCGTCACGTCTGCGCCGTCGGCGTCCTTGAGAGCTCCGCCGTCGCTGCCGTCGTCGTTGACGGTATGGAGGGTGCCGGTGACCACGTACTCGTGGCCTGCGGTCAGGTTCTCCATGTGGACGGTGTCGGTGACCTTCTGGCCGGAGGCCGCGGGCAGCTCGTGGTCGCCTGTGGCGTCGGCCGTGGCGGTGGTGTGGACGGACGGGAAGCGCACGGTCTGGCCCTCGTCGGTGACGTCTGCGTGGGTGGCGTAGGTGATGCCGTTGTGGCTGACGTCCTCGAAGGCGACGACGGTCTTGCCGGCGAGGTCGGGTGCGTCGAAGTCGAAGGTGACCTCCACGCTGCCGTCGGCGGAATCGGGGACGAAGGTAGCGGAGGCCGTCACGTCTGCGCCGTCGGAGTCCTTGATCTCGCCGCCGTCGGTGCCGTCGTCGTTGACGAGGTGGAGAGTGCCCGTGGCGGTGTAGGACTTGCCTGGGGTGAGCCCCGAGTACTCGACGGTGTCGGTGAGGGTGAGGTGGCTCGTGGCCGCGGACTCGTGGCCGGCGTCGCCCTGGAGTGTGGTGTGGATGGCCGGCACGGTCACGGTCTGGCCCTCGTCGGAGAGGTCTGCGTGGGAGGCGACCTCCTGACCGGATGCGTCGCGCACGGTCTCGAAGGCGACGAGGCTCCTGCCGCCGAGCTGGGTCGTGTCGACGTCGAAGGCCTGCTCCGTGGTGCCGATCTTGGTGCCTGCCTTGAAGTCGGTCGAAGCGGTGGCCACGACGCCGCCGTCGGTGCCGTCGGCGTTGACGACGTGGAGCTCGCCCTCGAGGGTGTAGGTGGCGCCTGCGGTGAGGCCCTGGTAGGAGACCTCGTCGACGAGGCGGGTGCTGGCCGAGGCCGGCACGCACTTCTCGCCCTCGGCGTCGGTGAGCGTCGTGCCGATGGCGACGGTCGAGTCGTCGACGGTGCCCATGTGGAGGTCGACCCCGTGGCGGGTGACAGTCACGGAGAAGTGGGCGAGGTTGTGCCCCTCGTTGGCCTCGGACCTGAGCTCCTGGACGGAGTAGGTGTCATAGGGGAGCGCGCCGAGCGAGTCGTCGACGGGCGTCGCCCCGTCTGCGTTGCCGGAGAACCAGACACCGGCGGTCGGGTCGAGCTTGGAGTCGTCGACGCTGCCTGTCGCCGGGTCGTAGGCGGCGTCAGACGCGTTCGTGCGCTGGCTGTGCGCGTTCCAATCGGAGCTCGTGTCGAGCATGCCGTTCTCGTCGGTCACCACCACGTGCCACTCTCCCGTGGTCTCGCTGGTGACGAGGAAGGGCACCCCTGCCATGCGCTCCATGGTGTCCTCGTCGGCCTTGACTGCTGAGAGGTCACCCCGGATGACCTGCTGCTCCACCGGGGAGTCGGTGCAGTCGACGACCGCGCCCTGCTCGGATATGGTGAAGGACTTGGACCATGAGAGGTTGAGCAGGTAGCCGCGGGACGCCTTGGTCTCGCGCGCGGTGTAGGAGCCGTAGGGCAGCGCGTCCGCGGCCGTCTGGGCAGTGCCGTCCTCGCCGGTGGTGAGGGTCATGACATCCTCTCCTGGCTGGTACCAGGTGCCATCGACCTGGACGGCGTTCGCGGACGCGTTGGTGATGGTGATCTCGGCTCCCGCGAGCGTGGCGTCGCCCTGCGGGACGGCCGCATCGCGCTCGGCGTCGACCTTGGCGAACGAGGCGCCACCGCGCACGACGTCGTCTGCGACCGCGAGGCCGGCGCCGGCGTCTTGCTGGTCAAAGGTGCTCGTCCAGCCGCCGATCCTCTCTATCTTCGCATAGCCGTCATCGCTGGCCTTGACCTGTCCGAGGTGTACGCTCGTGTCGCTCATCAGGTAGCCCTCGGGGGCCTTGGTCTCCTGGACGGTGAAGCTGCCGACTGGGAGGGAGACAGTGCCATTGTCGTCGTAGTACCAGTCGTCACCCGAAACCTTGTACTGGTCAGACAGCGCGGCACGGACTTTCCCGTTAGTGCCTTTCTTGGTTTGGATTACCCAGGTTCGGTTGGGGCTAGACGGGAGCTGGTCGACGCTGTTGACGAGCGTGCCCTCGTAGAAATTTATCGTGAACTGCGCTCCCTCGGTGGTGGCGTTGCCCTGGGCGTCCCAGTCGCTTACCTGGGCGCCCTGGGAATCGACCTTCTGGACGACAAACCAAATCGGGTCAAAGAGACGGATGGTTTGCCCGACGACGCGCTGCGTCGTTCCCGTGTTCTGGCCGTAGATCCAGCTCGTGCCTGCGTATCCCGCGTCGGACGACGCGTTCGCCTGGGCCTCGTGCATGAAAGCCAGGCCGGCCGAGGCGAGCTTGCGGTTGTAGACCTCGGACGGGGTGTGCTCCGTGAGGACGAACCAGACCGCGAGCTGCGTCACGGCCTGCGCGTCCTCCCCGGTGTAGCCCTGCACGGATCCGGTGTAGCCGGTGCCGCCGTAGCCGTAGTAGAGGATGTAGTCGAGGGTGAGGCCGCCTGCGACGCGGCCACTGAAGGTCTGGCCGACCCTCGGGGTGGAGAGGTCGCAGTCCGCGCAGTAGGTGGTGACCCCAGAGTCGTTCACGAACTTATGGCTTGGCCACATTCCGACTCCGGAGGAGTAGGGCTCCACGCCGGTGATTGTGACTGAGTCGGGAACAGGGGTTGCGGCGTACGCCGCCTCGGGGGCGAGAGCGGACCCGAAGAGCCCGAGCACCTGGCTCGCTACGAGGAGGGCCGAGAGGGCGAACGCCCTGAGGAGCGCACCCAACCCCTCCCGATGTCTGCGTGGGGGCCGTGTGGCCCCTCTGTTCCGTTTCATCCAAGGCTCCCTTCAGTATGGTTGAACGTGCCTTGGACGGTAGCGCGAGGACCGCTGGCGCTCGGAGTGTGTGCCAAAGTGGGACGGATTTTTCTGCGCAAGAGGCAAGGCCCCTCCCCGGTCGGCCGGGGAGGGGCATGGAAATGACGTTAAGGGGGATAGGGTCCCGTGCGTCGCCACCCTACTTCGTCGCGCCGCAGCCGGTGCAGCGGTAGCCAGTCACCTGCTGCTCGTAGTGGCCGGTGGCGTCATGATGCCTCGTGCCGGTCTGGACCTGGACCGCCTTGGTGCTGTAGGAACTCTCGCTGTTGTGAACGGCGTCTCCGTGATCCATAAGCTCATCCAGGTTGTCAAAGAGCGCACCACACGCCTGGCATCTGTATTTGACCACGGTCGAGTACACAGGCTCATCCCACGCGGCGGAGTCCTGGACCCAGGTGCTCTGGTAGATGGGCTCCCAGGTGTGGGTGTGCGTCGGCTGCGACTGGGAACCGGAGCCCATGCCCGATGAGTTGCCGGAGGGCGCAGAGGAGCCGCCGCCAGTTGTCGCAGGGTCGCCTTGCGACGGGGAGCCGCCGGCAGTCGTCGCAGGGTCGCCTTGCGAGGAGGTACCGGCATCGCCGGCGGTGTCACCCGTGGCCGTCGCGTCGTCGGTGCCGGCGGGCGTGGTGTCCACGGCGACGGCGGAGCCGTCCGGGGCGGTGGGGGCGGTGCCGCCCGTTTGCGGGACCGAGTCGGGGTCGGGGAGCGCGTCGTGGGTGTCCGTCGAGATCGCCCACCCGTCAGTGCCCGCGAGCGCGTCGGCGACTGACTGGTCAGCCGACGCGTCCCCCGCGGCGGTCGCGACGGACGGGGATTCCGGCGTCACACGGACGGCGGCCTTGGGGGTGCCCTCGGGGTCGCACATTACCCAGGTTACGTCTTTGACCTTGGCTCCACCGATGGTCCTGTTGGCTAGCGCAGACATGGTTGCCGCGGCCCTTTTGACCGACGCCTCGACCCTCGTCTCCGCGCCGTCGTCGGTCCTCTGGGTGACCATCACGTGCCCGTCCGTCGCCGTGACCTCTGTGGATCCCGCCTCGGCGGTGACGTCCTCACCGGCGTATGCGAGGTCTGACTCCACAATACCCTCCACACTTGCCTCGTCGATGTCGGAGGGCTCCTCCTCCGTCGCCTGCTGCGTCGTGGGTGCCACATCGGTGGCGGCCTCGGGCGCCTCGGATGCCGGCTGGCCAGCGCCCAGTGCGAGCGAGACCCCGAGACCTACCGCCAAGGCTGCCGCAGCGACGCCCGCGGCGACCCTGCGGCGACGGCGCTTCCGCTGCCCGTCATCCTCGGGAGCGGCCGTGCCCCCTTCGGGCGCCACGCCCGTCTCGGGCCTTGGTACCTCCTCTGCCTCTGGAATCACCCTAGTCTCACCTGACTTGGTGGTCCCATCGTCCCTCTCGTCGTCCATTGCCTCTCCCTTCGCTCTTGTATGTCTCTCCACGATGTGGTGTTGCGATGATGCCCGTGTGCCTTGCCCGGTGGCGCTAGGCCCCTTGTGCCGCGTCCTCCTCCGCCTGAAGCTCGGTCCCGTATCGCGAGGCCATCTTGGCCGCGAGCCACGGCTCGTAACCGAGCTCGACGTACCTCTGCCTAACGCTCTCCATCTCCGCCGTATGGCGGCAGTTTGCGGGCGTCACCTCGACGGCGGAGTGAAGGGCATCCGTGGCCGCCTCGAGCTCGGCGTGCTTGGCGGCGGATGCCGCCCCCGCAGTCCTGTGCGCGCGAATCCGCCATGCGACGCCGGCCGCGAGCGCCGCTGTCGCGAGGGCGGCGGGCCAGGGCTCCGTGCCCGTTACTGCCACGGCGACCCAGGCGGCAGCCGCGCCCAATGCGCTCAGCGTGACCTGGCCCCTGGCGTAGGGGAGCATGTCGCCAAGAAGGTGCCAGATTCCGGCGAGCACAGCGCCCACGGCACGGACCGCGAGCACGGGCAGGGCGATTGCGAGCGCGATGCCGCCCGCGACAACGGTGATGGCGAGCCTTATGAGGATCGCTATGACGGTGAGGATGAGCAGCACAGCCAGGATCGGATGCTCTGCCACGAGCCAGTCCATGAAGCCGGTGATCGCATAGAAGATGGGGGCGAGTATCCCGTTGAGCCAGTCTCTCACGCCTTCCTCCAATCCCTAGGCGCCGCGCTCAGACATGTGGCGGCACCTGAGGCAATCATCCTCGTAGCCGTCGAGGTCGTCCTCGTCTCCGTAGTAGAGTCTTTTGACCTCTGCCACGTGCTGGTCCCAAATGGCCCGAAGCTCACCCGTGAGGTCATCGAGATAGCCTATGGCGGTGCATTCTAGCGGCACGCCGTCGTTGTCGAGCACATCCTCCCACATGGTGGCGCAGTGGTAGGAGATCGAGATGAGGTCCCCATCAGGGGCCCGGAATGGTGTCGCACCGCCCTGTGCCGAGAGCCATTCCTCCGCTGCCCGCCTGGCGTACTCGGGCGAGCCGAACTTGCCCACGTACTCCGGCTCGCTGTGAAGGGGGGAGGTTTGCACGTCGTCCTCCACCATCGTCAGCACGAGCTCGTTGCCGTCTACGTAGAACCTTCCCGCCATGTCCTGCCGCCTCTCCGCCGGAGTAGTTCTGTTCACACTACTACAATACCACAAAGACACACTCGCAGGAGAGGGGATTCGTTTTTTCCCTTTCCTGGCGCGAAGGGCGTGCTCGAGGCCTAGAGCCTCGGTCCGGCGGACGTCTGAAGGGCGGCCTGGTCCTCGGACCGGGTTCGCTCCACAGCATCTCCCAGGCCGTAGAGCCCAAGGGAGTCCTCAGCCTCGCGTAGGGCGTCATAGAAAAGGTCGGATCCTCCACACAAGAGGAGGTTGCTGAACCTGTCCATCCATTCGTCGGTGAGGTCGACCGAGTCAAGGCGGAGCTCCGGCGGCACGCCCGGCTGCATCTCGGCGATGGCGCGCTCGAGGGTGGGGAGGTCGCAGCCGTACTCCCCAGCGAGGAGTTCGGGGTCGGTAGCGTATCCGACCTGCGTACCGTCTGCCGTGTAGTAGTCGTAGGGGGTGGGTGGCATCGGGACCCCAACGCCATTGCGCACCCAGTCGCAGAATGTCCCGCTCGACCCCTGGTCCCTCCATGCGTCATAGGCGCTCGCGGCCCAGTCGGCCGCCATCCGGTACTGCCTCTCATCCATACCGCAATCCCTTCTGTCTACCTTGCTTCCTGGTGCCTCTGGCGGGGCTCCTCGCGGGGCCGCTCCTCCTGGTCGCTAGTGTGCTCGCGCTCTGCGTCGATCTCCTCTTCCTCCTCACGGGCGAGGAGGAGCAAGAGGAGGTTCTGGGGAAGACCGGCTTCCAGGGAGGCGCCAAGCGCCCTGAGTGCGTCGGTGCGGTCTCCGATTGGTCTTGGCTCGGCGGTGAGGCCACCTTCGCCATCGGACCACGCGACGGCATCCTCGCCGGCCGGACCCTCGATGGAGACCGAGGAGAGCCACCTCCCGTCGGGGGAGGGGTCGAGGGCGAGCGTGACTGCGCGGACCGTCGCCTCCTGCCGTACGGTGGCGGGCTCGCGCCATGCCGTGGCCTCGAGCTCGGAGAGGCAGCGACGCACGTCGGTCATCGCCCTGGCGTCCGCAGGGACGTCGACGCCTTCTGGCAGCTCGGTCGCGAGGTCCCAGTCCCGGGTGCCTGCCGGCATCCGGTCAAGAAGGTGGCAGAGGGCGTATGCCTCATGGGGTCCCGTGATGGCGCGCCTCGTGGCGGGGTCCACGAGGACGCACGAGACCATGCCGGAGTGCCCCTTGAGGACCTTGGTCACGATGCCCACGGCACCAACGTTGCCATCGGCGGGCAGCGTGCCCGCCGAGCTGACTGCCCAGCCATTTGTGGGGTCCCTCGTGTACTCGGACCAGTCGAAGGTGGGCCCGCGCCTGGACACGCTGAAGAGCCGCAGCTCCTCGGAGCTCGCCTTGACTGCCACGAGGGCCTCCGTACCGTCATCCATCGATGCCTCCACTCTCGCGTGCCGGCGTTTACACGGGAATCATGCGGGTGTGGATGGCGATCCGGTGGCCATGTGCCAAAGTGGGACTGAGGACAGGTGGACCCAAGCGCCCTGCGCACCGCGAGGCGCTGCCAGCGTGGACGGAGCCGGTCCGTTATTTCATGCAGTCGTACTCCCCAAGCCTCGCCACGATGGCCTCGCTGAGGAAGTCGGAACGCGAGTGGGCCCCTCTCGCGGGTGCCTCGACAGGCTGAGCGCTGGACTGTGGGGGCGGCGTGCCTAGCTAGTCTTCGGGCATCGGTTGTGCCTGCCCGGATTCGCAGCCTTCGTCGGGCCCGTCCTCGCCTTGCTCGTGAGCCCTCACCGTGTCCCTGGCGCCATGGGCCTCCATTGCGACAAGGTAGTCGATGGTCTCGCCCACGGTCGTGAGGGTCCTGGGGTTGCGCTCCATGAGCGAGTAGATCCTCTGCCTTGTCTCGGGCCTCACGGTCGTAGCGATCCTCACCCTGTCCATCCTGCGAAGTCCCTCCCGACCCGGGCCAACGGGCCTAGATGCCGACGGTATGGCAATGCGATATTGTATCGCCCCACCGGGTCACGCCCGCCGTGGCCGCCTCGGCGTCTGCGAGAGGCGCCCTAACTGCTCGGCCTGCCCGACTGCCGACCCCTCGGCGTGGGCGGCGTCGGCCTTCCGCAGTTCCGCTTCTCCCCATGCCCACGACATGTCCGTCCCAAGCGCCTCCGCGAGGGTGTCGAGGTAGGACCTCGCCTCCTCAGGGTGGCCGAGTCGGGCGAGCATGGTCGCCTCGGCGCAAGTGGCGGCGGCGAAGTCAACGGGGCACGGGCTGTTCAGGTGCGCGTCGAGGTCATAGACGAGGCCGCGCACGAGCGAGGGGTCCGACTCCTTGGCGCAGTGGGGCCAGAAGAAGGCGTCGCGAAGCGCCACTTCCACCACCGCGCGCTCGAGGAGGTCGTATGAGGCGGCAAGCGAGTATGCCGCCTCCGCGTGTGACGTGTCACCCGACTTCGCCAGCGCAAGCAGCGTGCCCGCCCGCCCGACGGGGGGAGGGGGGTCCGCCTGGCCGTAGACGAGCCTTGACCACACCGTCCGCGCGATGGCGGACTCGGAGCCCAGCGCGTCGGCGTCCATTGAGTCGAGGCGAGTGAAGGCGTCTGCCACGCGTGAGAGCATGAGCTCGACCGAGCCGTCGGGGAGATGGAGAACGACAAGATCCTCAGCCATGGGCTACCCCGCTCGTGAGAGGCGACCCAGGGGGTGGCGCACCGGGGGCCTCCCTCTCGATGCCAAGGATCCAGTCGGAGGAGACGTGCAGGATAGGACAGAGGTGCATGAGGGCGTAGGCGGACACGAAGCGCTGGCCCGTCAGGTAGCGGTAGATGGTCGAGCGACCGATGCCGGAGAGCTCGGAGACCTCGTTGATGGTGAGGCCGCTCCTCGACCACGCGAGGACCAGCCGCGCAGCGGCGCGGTCGAAGACCTGCCGATCCTCTAGGCTGACTTGCTCCATCGCCTACCTCCTTGGGGCCATGTCGCTTCCCCTTGCCATGCCGTCGCGCCCTGCCCCCAGTGACCGGGCAAGGTCCTGCGGGGCCCCATGCGTGCGGGATTGCGTGTCCTCGATGTCAAGCGGCGCGTCGGCGGCGCGGGCGAGCAGGGTGCGAACGGACTCGTCCACGCCGAGCGCGAGCGAGCCGTCCTTGGCAAGTGCGCCCCTCGCCCAGGCCGCGGCCGCATGAGCGCAGTGCGCTGCCGTGGCAGCGTCCGGGCAGGGGAGCCCCGCCTGGCGGGCGACCTCTCGTACGCGCTCGGGCACGACTGCGCAGACGACGAGCTCCGAGGGGACGGCGTCGAGGTCGGCCAGGAGGGAGTCCCTGTGTGCGAGTGCCCAGGCGCGCGCCTCGTCGGCGCGGGTGGCCTCGTCCATGCTGCTCACTCGCCCCCTTGGGCTGCGTCGGTGATGCTGATCTCGCCGGAGTCGGTCGCGTAGGAGCCCTGGTGGGTCGCTCCCGACGAGTCGGTCACGGTGAAGAGGATCTGGGTGGCGTCCGGCGTGGGGTAGCCTCCCGTGACGGTGGCGCCCACCGCGTCGATCCCGTTTGCGGCCGCGAAGTCCGACCAGGCGGCGGGGAGCTTGCCAGCCGCATCCGTGCCGACAAGCTTGGCGAGCGCGTCGGCGTCATCGATTGCCACGGGGGCAGGAGCGGATGCTGCCGAGGGTGCCCCCTCGCTCTCGGTCGCGCTGACGGTGACGTACCTCGTGCCGTCATAGAAGGTCCAGGCGGTGCCGTCGAAGGTGAGTTCGAGTGACTTTCCCCCCGCGTCGAGCGAGGCCTTCGCCCCCTGCTGATCCTCCGTTGCGTCACCGGTCACGTCCGCCTCGTCGAGGCTGATGCCCTCGGAGGCAGCCCACATGGCGAGGGCTCGTGCGAGCGATGCCCTGGTGCTGCCTGAGATGCCGGAGAGCCTGGACGCATGGGTGAGCGTGATGCCCGAGAGCCTGATACTGTCGCCGTCGTCCCTGTCGCCGGAGTCGCCCTCCTGCTCGGCCTCGTCCGTGCCCGACTCCTCCCGGGCGGGCTCGGAGACCGTCTCGGTCTCCTGGGACTCGACCGGGGCGGGTTCCTGCGTGCCGTTCCTGCCGAGCGCCACGTCCACCACGATGCCGATCACGATCGTCGCGACGATCACCGCGACGGCGAGCATGGCCTTGCTGCGGCCGTCGTCGTTCGGTTCCTGCCAACCAGATCCCATCTCTACTCCCTACTCGACCCCCGTGGGGAAGCCCCACTTGGCCGTCGCTCCCCGGGCATAGATGCCCAGCCAGTTGTCCAGCGTGTCCGTGTGGACGCTGCCCTCGGTCGAGTGCATGACCATGCCGTCGCCGACGTAGATGCCGACGTGGCCATAGACCCTGCTGAGGGCCGTCCCGTTGGGTATCACCTTCGGGACGGCAACGATCATGCCTACCTTGAGGGCCGCCCTGTCAGTGCTCGTGCAGTACGCGTAGTACATGTCGCAGGCGTTGCCGCCGACCGAGATGCCCGCCTTTGCCATGACCGACGTGACCCATGCCGCGCAGTAGCCACTTCCGGTCGCCCCGGTCCTCCTCGCGGCGTCCGCTATGGCGCGACCGGCCGCGCTCGCGTCCGCGTAGGACTGCGAGGACCCGCCGTCGAGCGAGGCGCCGGCCTTCAGGGCCGCGTATACGCGCTGCGCCTCGGCGTAGCGCTTATCCATGTGGAGGTAGGCCGCCGCGCCCCTCTCGTAGCAGGCCTGGAACATGTAGGTCGCAAAGCGCACGTCGTCGGTCGTCTCCCAGCTCTCCCAGCTCACGTCACGGTTCCTGTACTCGGGGACGACGCCGGAGTAGTAGCCGCTCGTGTGGTTGCGTGTGATCCAGTCCGACCTGAGGTCGCGGAAGGCGTACTCGGTCTGTGCGACGACCGAGTCGCGCGCCTTGCCGTTGTCCTCGCACCACTGGAAGAACGCGGTCATGTTCGCACTCGCGAGATTCGTTGACGAAGAGCCGCAGTCGGTGAACTGGTAGAGACCGTATGCGCGGTCGTAGGGCCAGGAGAGCCCGTCGTTGACCGCGTATGCCGTGGGGTCGCCGCCCGACTCTGCGAAGAGGTTGCCGCAGATGGCCGCTATCTGTACGTCGCTGTATCCAGCTGTGCGCAGCCACGAGGCCACGGCCGTCTCCACCCCGTCCAGCGAGTCGGAGGAGTTCGACCCGCCCGCGAGGCTCGCCACCAGCGTCGGGACACCCTGGGTGGCGAAGGAGCCGAGGGAGAGGACGAGCGCGGCGAGGGCGGCTACGGCAACGCCGCGCCAGCCGAAGGCCTTGCGCCTCACGTCAGCCCAGCCGAGGCGCAGGCGTGAGACGGTGGCGCGCAGCCCCTTGCCGTGCCCCGCGTACGCCTGGGCCTTCGCCATGCCCCTCCTGGAGCGCAGCCAGAGCCTCTTGGCGTGCCTCGCCTCGTGCGAGACCACGGGGTTCGTATCTCTCACGCCGTCTATCACGAGCGCCCCCGCGCGAGCCATGGCGCGCTGGGAGGCCGCCGCCTGCGACGAAGCCTTTGAGAAGGCCTTGATGGACTTCGCATCAAGCTTGTCCTGGACCGCACTCGCACGCTGGGCGGGGAGGTGGTTCCAGAGGGACCTGAGGGTCCTCGCGTAGCCGCGCGCCGCCTCGGGTGACATCGCCGCCTCCGTGCGGTCGAGGGAGGCGTTGACGGCGGCCTCGGTCGCGTTGGCGGATGTCCCCGCCTCGGAGCGTACCGTGGCGCCGGTCGCGCGCGTCAGCGCAAGCGGGGTGCGGACGGCAGTGCGCGCCGAGCGCCTGGCACCCGAGGCGATGGCATGGGGGGCTGTCACCTTGAGTTCCGCGACCTTGTCGGAAGCCAGCTTGGCGACCTGGCTCCTCACCTCCAGGCGCGTCTCGGCGAACCTGCCGGTGGGGACGTATGACCCCGTTACCTCGAGGGGCGAGGCGTGCGGGGCCTTCGTCAGGGCCTTTGCCCCGTCGTAGCGTACCTTGGTGAGCCTCGTGGAACCCGACATGCTACGCCCCCGTCGCCGGGCCCTCGCCCGGGCGCGTGTTGAACAGGCGGAAGACCTGGGTGTCCTCGGGGATCACGTTCGTGAACTCGACGACCTTGCCCCCGGCGCAGATGAGGCCGGACCCCGGCGTCGCGCGCTCGAGGAAGGATACCTGCTCGTCGGAGAGCTGGCGTTCCTGGCCGATGGTCGCGGCGTCGGTGGACGCCTGGCCCAGGAGTACGAGGAAGTCGGAGTTGGAGAGCATCTTCCTGGTGTGCGGGTTCTCGAGGAGGCGCTCCGCGTTCTGCGTGATGCCCGTCGGGATCGCGCCGTACTTCCTCGAGCGTGACCAGATGGAGTCGAAGAAGCGGATTGAGTACTCGGAGTCGAAGAGCAGGTGGATCTCGTCGATGAAGATCCAGGTCCGCCGCCCGAGCGCGCGGTTGCGGACGACGCGTTGCCAGACGTAGTCGAGCACGAAGAGCTCCACCAAGGGCTTCATGTTCTCACCGTTGTCGCGGATGTCGAAGCACACGAGGTGCTGGTCGGGGCCGACCTCGACGTTGGTCCGGTGGTTGAAGAGGGCCGCCTGCCCGAGGATGTAGCGCTCGATCGTCGTGGCGAGCTCCGCCGCCTCGGCCTCGGGCTGATCCCTCAGGGCCTCGTAGAGGTCGGAGAGCACGGGTTGGTCGGCGGGGTCGTGGGTCTCGAGGTACTTCGCGTAGATAAGCTTCACGCAGCGGTCCACGACAGACTTCTGCAGCTCCGAGACGTTCTTGGCCATCATGATCACCGCAGATATGACCATGTCGGTCTTGAGCTCGAGCGGCCCGTCCTCGGGGTCGGTTCCCTCGATTGCGAGGTCGAGGGGGTTGAAGTACGTGGTGGAGCCCGCGCCTACCTTGACCATGTGGCCACCCAGGGCCTCGACCAGCGGGCGGTACTCGTTCTCGGGGTCGATGATCACGATGTCCGAGTCAGGGGAGAGCAGCCTCGTCCACAGGACCATGCTCTTGGCTGCGACCGACTTGCCGCGCCCGAGCTGGCCCAGGATGAACCCGTTCGGTGCCGTCATGTGCGCGCGGTCGCAGAAGATGAAGTTCTTCGAGAGGATGTTCTGCCCCATGTACATGCCTCCCTTCTCGAGGATCTCGACGCTCGAGAAGGGCACGAGGGCGGCGAGCGGGGAGGAGGTGATGGTCCGCGTGTAGGGGATGTCGTAGCGTCCGGTGGGCATGGCCGCGGCGAAGCCCTGCCCCTGCAGCGTGGCGAGCGGGGAGACCCTGTAGCCGTAGCGACGCATCGTCTCGGAGATGAGCTTCGCCGAGCGCTCGCAGCCCTCGTCGTCTGGTGCCCAGGTGAGGATGGAGATGCCGATGGTGAAGAGCAGCTCGTCGCCGTTCACGAGGTCGTCGCGGGTCGCGCGCACGGAGGCGAGCGCGTCCTGCAGCGGCGTCGGCAGCATCTCGTCCGTCACGTACATGGTCTGGCTGTGGTCGAGGATGTACTCGGTCCTCTGCGCCTTGAGGTCGGTGTTGATGGACTCCACGAGGTCAATCGCGTTTGCGGGGTCCCAGGGACGCACGTCCACGGTGATGACCTGCGTCACGGGGAGCTCCGCGAGCGCCGAGAGCATGTTTGTGCGGCAGGTGTTGCCCCATGCGCTCACGTAGAGCGCCTGGCCGTGGCAGTTCCCCCACGAGATGTGCCGTGGGTCCGGGCGCGTGACGTCCGGAGGCGCGACGAGGTCGCGCGTCGTGTAGCCGAGCTCGACCGCGGTGCGGCCGCGGGCGTCGCGGGAGCGCAGCTGGTCGAAGCATGCCTGGCCGCGCTCGTCCTCGGGGTTCGTGAGCGAGTCGATGAGGTCCAGGAGCTCGTCTCCCGAGAGGACGTGCGTGCCGGTCACGCCCATGCCCATGAGGGCGCGCGTCACCGACTCTATCGCGTGTGCGATGGTCGCCGTGGCCTCGGCGGCGTCGTCGGCGTGGCAGGTGAGGACAAGGAGGCGGCGCCTCTCGACGTTCTGCCTCGTGGCCGTGACCTGGCGCTCGATGATGGAGTTAAGCTCGCGCCGGAAGGGGTTGCCGATGTCGTCGCCCTCGACCATGGGTAGCGTCATCTCGGAGACGAAGCGCTCGCGGTCCACGACGTGGCAGACGATCTTGAGCTGCACCTTGATGCCGGGGTCGATCTGGTTCCACATCGCGCGCCACCGCTCGAAGGTCTGGTGCTGGGTGTCGTCGCGGGCCGTCTGGAAGTTGATGTCGTCGAACTCGATGGCGCGGGACCAGACGCCCTCCTCGACCAGCACGAGGCCGTCCTCGAAGAGCTTCTCGTAGCCGAGCGCGTCCTGGGAGGATCGCGTGTTCCTCAGCACGAGCGCACCGGGGAAGTTCTCGGCGGGCATCCTGCGTCCTCGCCCCTTGCCCTTGTCGCGCCTCTTCTCGCGGTTGCGCTCAGCCCTCTTGGCGGCCTTGGCTGTCTTCTTGGCGCGTCTGCGCTTGTCCCTGGCGACGCGGGCGGTCTCGCCCCTGTCGAGGCCGGCTCCCTTCGCTGCCGCTGTCCTGTCTTCCATCAGTCCTCCTCGATGAGCTGGTCGGGTGAGATCTCGGTCGCGGCCATCGCCGCGCGACGCCGTGCCATCCGGCGGCGGCGCTCGCGCCTTGGGGGCCGCGCCTTGGAGCGCGCCTCGGCTCTCTCGCGTCCGCTGGAGAGCGTGACCGGGGAGAGCAGGGTGACCCTCGGCCACTTCTGGTCCTCCCACCAGATACGGAGCCACTGGTCGGAGCGGAGGCCGTCCACGCGGCCCATGCCGATGAAGCCGACGCCGGCGCCCACTCCCACGACGAGGAGCGCCGTGAGCGTGTCGTTTGCCGCGAGGGCCCAGCTCGCGAGGCCGATGGCGACGGAGGCGGCGCCGGCTACGACCACGGTTGCCACCTGGCGGTACGTGAAGCCGAACAGCGGCTTCGGCTCGTAGGCGCCTATGTCGTCACGCAGGATGATCTCGATCACGCTATGCCCCCATAATCCTGTCCGCGAACTGCCTTGACTGGCCCACCATCGCCTGGATGGCGAGGCACCCAGCGACCGGGGCGATCGCGCCGACGACGGCGCCGCTCACACCCTCGAGGTCGCCCGCCGTGAATATCGCCGTGCAGGCGGCCATCACGAGGCCGGAGCACGCGATGAGCACGAGCAGCACCGCCGCCTGGAGGCACGCCCCCGCATACGACTTGAAGTAGCGGATGGCGGAGTCCCTGGTCCTCTTGGTGGTCGCGAGGACGAGCGGGAAGCCCGCGAAGGCGCTCATGAGGTAGACCTCGATGAGGCGGATGACCGAGATGGAGATGACGCGCACGAGGGTGATGAACACGATCGCGACGATGACGAGGGCGAGGAGCACATAGACGAATGCCACGCCGGCTTGGCTGTACGTGGTCTTCTGCATCGAGATCATGAAGCCGCCGAACGTCTCGGCGTCGGCGGGCAGGAGCCCGGATATGACGGAGCCCGTTTGCCTCGCCACCCATGCGAAGACGTTGAAGATTGCCCCGCAGAGCATGTCCAAGTGGTTGATGAGCTGAATCATGACCGCGAACTTCGCGCAGATCCAGAGGAAACCCGAGAACTGGGCGATGCCATAGCGCGGCGACGTCCCCGTCTCGCGGGCGAACTCGAGGAGCGAGAGGGCGAGGAAGATGCCGAGGAAGCCAAGGGCTACCTTGTTGACCACGTCCCTCTGGACCCGCGTCGCGACGGTATATATGGACCGATAGGGACTGTCCGCGCTGGGTGCGTAGTCGCTATCGAGCGTGCCTACGCTGTCGAGCGCCCCCCAGACGTCGTTCGAGACGTTGGTGAGCGTGCCAGCCATCCCCTCAAGCCAGCTGTAGACGGTGTAGGTAACGAGGGGCATGGGGTTGAGGGGGTCGAATCCCGGCTTATGCTCGCCACCAAGCTCGTAGTCGTCCCACGAGTCACCGTCCGGGTCGCCCTCCTCACGTGAGTCGACGTTCTGCTGCCAGTCGTCCTCGCTCGCGAGCTTGGCGTATGCCCTCGTCGGCGCCGCCAGGGCGCAGAGCGCAACCATGGCCGCGAGGGCCACGGCCGCGATCCGCACGCGAATGTCCGTTGCGGAGGCAATCATCACATGCTCGGGAAGGGGAAGAGGGCCGGGGCGGCGGTGCCAATCACGACGAGGGCGGCGCCTGCCGCGATGACCCAGATGTCATCCGCCTGCTCCGCGGCGTCGCGGGAGCGGCCGTGCATTATCCAGCGGAAGACGCCGAAGGCGGCGATGATGCCCCCGCCCCACTTACAGAACTCCCAGAGCAGGTTCATGATGTTGCTGATGTCGGCCATTTGATTCCTTTCGGTCCGTTGGCTGTCGCCATAACTAGGCTGCGGGCGTCTGCCCTGCTGCCGTGGTGCCTTTGTCCGGGATGCCCACGATGCTCGTGGGGCTGTCGGGGTCGGAGCGGGTGGCTATGGGCACGCCCGCCCTCTCGACGGTCACGAAGGGCACGAGCTGCGTCCCCCTGACCGCCGCGCCGTCGATCGAGGCTGTGACCTTGACCGCCTCTCCCGGGTCTGCGGTCGCCGACTCGTTCGCTATCGACCCCAGGTCGGTGCCGTCGATGTTCCGCACGTGCACCGAGAGGGTCACGCGGGTGCCGCACCTGCCCGTGGGGTCCGCAGGCGGGACCGCGACCGTGACGCCATGTGCGTCCAGGATCGCGTCGCCGACGCGCACTGGCGCCACTCCGTCCCAGTCCGTCGGAACGCGGATCGCGTCGGTCCCGTCACCGATCGACGTGCGCGAGAGGGAGGGCTCCGGGACGAACTGGGCGCAGAGCTCCTCGGTGGCACGCACCCGCCTGCCACGGAGCGCCGCCAGGGTAAAGCTCGCGCTGGTCGGGACCTGCGCGAGACCGTGGCCCATGCCCCCCAGGAAGCGATGCTCGACGTGGACCGCCCCGGGGTCCCTGGCAACGGTCCCGTCGTCTTCGAGGACCTCGAAGACGACCCTCACGACGTATCCGATGAGGGGTGTCAGGAGCTCGAGGGCGGTCCAGTTGCTGACTTTGAGGCTGTCGCCATCCACCTCCGCCGTCGTGGCGCCGACTGACACCTCCGCTCGCGCCCTCACGTCGGCGTTGCCCGGGACGTGGTCGAAGGTGACCTCGACGGGGACCGAGCCCCCCTCGGAGTCGAACGAGACCGTGCGCGACGCGACGGGGACCCAGCCCCTGTCGCTGCGCTCCTCGAGCGTGGCCGCGAGCGTGCAGAGGCGCGATGGTGCGAGGCCTGTGGGCACAAACGTCGCGACGACGTGTCGCCAGTCGCTCGATGGCCTGAGTGTGGGACGTCCCGCGACCGGCGTGGGCGTCCTTGCGATGATGGCGGGAAAGCGCACCTCGCCGTCGCCGAAGGAGCCCGTGTGCGTGCACCACACCTCGCCGTCCTGCAGGACGGTCTCCCGCGCCTTCACGTATGAGCCGGAGGGGATGGGCTCGGCGGGGACCATGGGCACGTCGACGGAGCCCGCGGGGGCTTCGGGGACGAATGCGACCTCGGCAGATGTCGAGCCGTCCTCGAGGGCGAGCGGGACGGGCTCGGAGTCTCCGTGGACGAGCATGGGCTCGACTCGGACAGTGTAGGTGCGCCCGGGGACGAGCCCCCTGTGCCTCACCGTGTCGGTGATGGTCGCGACGGTGCCCAACCCTGCTTGGGTCGCGTGGAGCGACCCCGTGACGGACGATGCCCTCACGAGCTCGAGGTGGGCGCCCCAGTCGGCTATGTTCATGGTCCCCGCCGCCATGAGCTCCGCATAGCGGGGGTGCTCGAAGGTGGTGTACTTCTTGTCCTTGATGGGACGCGCGTTCTTGATGAAGACCAGGCACTCGTCACCGGGGAAGGCGTCGGGGTTCGACTGCATGTCAGAGGCCGAGAGGAGGTCCTGCTCCTTCCAGGACGTCTGCACCGAGACTGAGCCGTGGGCGCCCTTCGAGACCGAGCGGGACTCTACGGGGATGGTCCTCTTGCCGCACATCTCCGAGAACTTCTTGTTCGTCTCCAGGTCCGAGCGTCCCAGGTAGACGAGCGTGTCGCAGTTTCCGACGATGGACGACTCGGTGTCCTTGTACCAGCGGTTGAGCTGGTCGAACTGCTGGATGATGGGGCACATGTTGATCCAGCGGGAGCGGAGCGTCGCCATCTTCTTGTCGAGGTCGGGGATCTTGCCGATGTTGGCAACCTCGTCCAGGTAGCAGGAGATGGGGATGTCGCAATGGCCGCCGGGGGAGTGGTCTGCCACCTGGACGTTGAGGTCGAAGAGCTGGTAGAGGAGCATCGCGAGGATGAAGTTGAAGGTCGAGTCCGTGTCCGGCATCACGAGGAACAGGGCCGTCGGGCGCTTGCCGATGGACCCCAGGTCGAGCTCGTCGGTGGAGAAGAAGGACTTGACGTCATCGACGGAGAACTTGGACATGCGCACGTTGCACGACGCGAGAATCGACGCCTCGGTCTCGGGCGAGCCGGCCGTGGACTTGAAGCCGCGGTAGTTGTCGATCACGAACCACTCTTCCGAGGCGCGCGCCGCCTCCTCGCTGCCATACTTGCCGATGAGGTACTCGAGGTAGGAGGGTGCCTTGGAGGGTCCGCCCTTCTTGTCGCTGCGACCCAGGATGAGGCGGTCCAGCACCGACGGGCCGCCGCGCTCGGCGCCCTCCTTGGCGAGCTTTATGAGCTGCATGGCCGTGTCGAAGGTCTGGTACTCGGGCTGGTTGCGATAGAAGTAGTGCACGTAGCCGAAGGCGAATGAGAAGACCTGGCTCTCCGCCTTCACGAAGAAGTCCGAGTTGGAGGAAGACTGGGCGTTGTTGCCCGTCGTGTTCTCGATGAGGAGGTTTACGAGCACGAGCACCGAGGTCGCGTTCGTGAGGTAGGCGAATGGGTTGTAGTGGTTTGAGTAGCGTATCTCGTCTGGCTTGATGTCCACGACGAGGACGCGGTAGCCGTTCTGGGCGAGGAAGGGCGCGAAGCTCTGCGCCGTCTGCCCCTTGGGGTCGGTCACGACGTAGGAGCCGTTGAGCTGCATGAGGTTCGGCCCCACGAAGTTGTAGGTCTTGCCTGAGCCCGAGCCGCCCACGACGAAGACGTGCTTGTTGCGCTCGATGAGACGGTTGGGGATGGCGGAGGCCTGGAGGCGCGCCGTCCTCGTGAGCAGGATGTTGTCGTCGGCGATCTCGCGGCACCACGCGGGACGCGGACTCTTGACCGTGACAGGCATCCCGAGGATTGATTTCACGGTCGTTCCCGGCTCCTTGCGGGCCGCCCTGAGCGTGGCCGCGACTCCGTGGGGCGGCTCGACCATGACCGAGCGCACCTCGGCGGAGTGGGCGAACTGGGCGTACTCGCCGGGAGCGGCCCACCTGGCGTCACCGTACTCCTTGCCGCGCACCTCGCGCTTGAGGGCGGTCTCGGCTCGGCTGGTGGAGTGCGACATGCAACCGAGTGCTACGGCGCCTCCAGCGATGAGGGCGGCTGGCTGGCCTGCCGGGTCCCACACTGGCGTCATGACCACCCGCGCGAGCTCGGATGCGAGCGTGGGCGAGGAGAGCGTCACCAGGCCAGCGGTGACGGCGCCTGCCACCCGGTCCGTGACCCATGCCGCGGAGAGCGTGCCCGCTGCTGAGAGCAGGAGGTATGTCGAGTCCTTGACCATGCTAGCGGTGCCTAGGTGCCGGCTTGGGGGCGGTTTGTGCAGCCGGGGCGGCCTTGTGGTGCGGCGCCTGCTGCGTGGCTCGCTCCGAGCCCTGCTGCGGGACGAAGGGGATCACGGTCGCGTCGGTCTGCGTCTGGGCCGGGCCCGCCGGCGTTACGCCGACGTGCTCCTGCTCGAGGTCCGATTTGACGGCGCGCGCCATCTCCTCGGGGCTCGGGTGCCTGTCCGGGGCTACGGACTCGGGACGGGGGTTGTCATTGGCGCGTATGAGCCTCTGGGCCTCGCCGACCGTCATTTTCCCGCTCTCGGCTCGATCGAGCACCTCCTGGCTGACATCGCCTCTGGCTGCCATCCCCTGGATGTTCGCGACCTGCGAGGCGCTGGCTGGCTCCGCCTCGACCTCGGCAACGGCCTGGGGGACGCTCTCGTGGCCCGGCTTCGCCCCTGGGATGTTGATGCCCGCAGTCTCCATGGCCTCGTTGCGCGCATCCTGGTCCTCGGTGGGGACGTCGTTCTTTTCTCCCCACAGGATAGGGAGGTCGCTTATGAGGGGTGCCACGAGGTCCTCGTTGGGGATGCGGTACATGAGCTGCATCTCGCCCGTAGGGCTGTCGGAGATGGCGAAGTCGACGCCACGGTGCTTGAGCTCCTCGCGTAGCTTCTCGATGTGCTCCGGGTCTGAGAAGGCGTCCTTCTTGAGGCCCACGATCATCCGGTCGCCCCAGGCCCTGTTGGCCTTCTGCCAGTCGACGTCGCCGACGAGTCCCTTGCCGTCGGCGTTCACCACGTGCTTGTCCTCCCAGAGTCCGTGCACGCCGCGTCCGAGCGCGCAGACGCCCTTGCCGAGTCCCTTGGCGGCGGAGACGAGCAGTCCGTCCTTTGCGGCACGGCGGTTGAGGAGGAGCTGGAGGAGGTAGCGGATGATGTCGCCCGAGGAGACGAGCACTTCCTTGGAAATCTGCACCACTGCCGTTACGGACTGGTCCTCTGCGCCCATGCGTGCCCTTCCTTCCTGCCGTGGGGGCGCCGGGCGCTCCCGTCCGAGCGACGAGCCCCGCAGAAACCCGCCATCCGGCGCCAGTCGCAGGACGCTTGTGGATGACGGGGTTGAGGGCGTGGGTGCCGGGGGAGTTGCGGTACCCCGGCACGAGAAAAGTCTGAGGAAGAGCAAAGGAAGATAAAAGTGCAGCCGACTGCAATAAAGTGCAATCGGCTGCAATTTAGTGCACGCCAGTCCATTTGGTGGAATGCATCGCTTTAGAGCTATAAATCCACTATATAATAATACTACATTGCCACAATTGATTAATGTCTCATTGGATTAATATTCAAGTGTCATGTTGTCAGAGATGCACATGTGTCAAATGGTTCGGTGGCACAAGTCTCACGCCCGTCCCTCCATGTCGCCCATTGCCGTTCGGAGGGCCCGGGCAAAGGCATCGATAATCTGGGCATCCCCTGCGGCAGGCGCCGGGGTGGACCCGGAGAGGCTCCCCTCGATGCGGTCCATTGCGTCACGCTTGGCGCCCTGGTCCTCGGATGCGTAGACCTTGAGCGTCGTCACGGGGGTGGAGTGCCCGAGGATCCTCGATGCCGACTTGACGTCTGCTCCGGCTGCCACGAGGCGCGTCGCGAAGGAGTGTCTGAGGTCGTGGAACGTGAGCCGCTCGCCGAGCTCTCCGACCCAACCGTTCGCGGAGCAGAGCGTCGCCCACGAGCGCGTGAGGGCATCGGGGGAGAACCAGGTGCCGTCGGGGTGGCCGATCATGTAGTCAGAGGGCCGCGGAGCGCCCGCACCCTGTTCGGACCATTCCCTTGCCGCCTCGGCGCGACGCGCCTCTCCGACGGCAAGCACCGTCTTCGTGAGCGGGATGGTCCGTACCCTGGCTGTGGTCTTCGGCTCGCCGAGGTCGTAGCCATGCTCGCCCTGGACCACTGCCATGGACACCTTGAGGGCGCCCTTGCTGCGGGCGGCATCCCATTCCCTCCATGTGAGCGCGCAGGTCTCTTCCCGCGTGAGCCCGAGGAGCAGCGCGAGCTCTGCGGCGCAGACCGTCGGCGTCTGCCTCATGGACGCGAGCTGGTCGAGGAGGGCGGACCATCCTGCCTCCGTCATCGCGTTCTGCCGCGGCGGGGCGGGGGAGGGCGCCCTGACGCCGTAGCACGGTGACTTGGCAAGCCCGTCGACCTCGACCGCCCGACGGAAGACCGCAGTCATGAGGTTCACGCACTTCCGGACTGTCGAGGTCGAGTAGCCGTCATCGAGGAGGCTCACCATTACGTGCTCGATGTCGGCGGTCTTGATCTCGTACATGCGCTTGTTGCCGAGTCTCGGGGCGATCATGTGGCGGAGCTCGCCCCGATAGCCTCGGACGGTCGCGGGGCGTATGGCCTTGGACGCCTGCATGAGGCCGAGCACCTCCTCGGCGTACTCGCTGAACGGCATAACGAGCTTGGAGCTGCCCTCGGCGCCCAACGCCTCGCGCTGCTCCCTCAGGTCTATTGCTCTCTGGGCGGCATTGAGCGTGGCGGCGACGAGCATGGCATCGTGCCACTCCAGGGCCTTCCGCTCGGCCTTTGCCCGAAGGTCGCCGTCGCCACAGGGGATGCCGGTGTCGCGGGTCCTCTGCGTCCAAGAGCCGTCGTCGCGCCTCACGCGGACGATTGCGCACCACCTTCCGTCCCGCTTGCGAAGCGTGGGTGCCGAGACGCGCTCCTCCATACCATGGCCAATCTCATCCTCAAGCCATCCCACAGGAGACCTCCACTGAGCAATGTTGAAAAGTCGTGTTGCTTGCAAGTTTTGTGCTATTGATTCTCATCAACTCGCACAATGGAGGGCCATTGCGCCAGCATCGTCGCGCACGTCCGTGTTTTCTGACTTTTCCAGATTTTCCAAATACGTGATAGGTAATCGAACGGTTCGCGTGTTTTTTGATAGATTCTTGCTCCGTGTTTGCCGAGTATTCCGTGTTTTCCGCAGTTGAGAAGCTATACTGTAGATTACGTAGAATAGTGTAGATTTTCCTAACGACTCTTAATCCCAAGGTCGAGGGTTCGACCCCCTCACGACCCACCACGAATCCGCAGCCCAGGGCATATGTCGCCCTGGGCTTTTTTCGTGGAGTAAGATCGTCCGGCCAGCTTCTTCTCGCTTTCGATTGGCTCTTGCTCACACACTTTTGAAAGCCGTTGGTCATGACCGCGTTTTGTAGGTGGGTGTGAGGTTTCGATACGGTACACTTGGTGTTAAATTACGCCGGCGCAGGCGCTGCGTGGGGTTTGCGGGGTGAGAACGATTCCACCTCCCTCGTTGCCCAATTGCGGCATACTGTACCTTGCCGAGGTAACCCGCTGGAAGGAGCTTGCGTTGATTTACACCATGACCCTGAACCCCGCGCTCGACTACGTGATGCACCCCCTCACGCTGGATATGGGCTACACCAACCGTTCTTCGAGCGAGGAGCTCTACTGCGGTGGCAACGGCATTAACATCTCCACGCTTCTCAACGAGCTTGACGTAGTCAATGTGGCAATGGGCATTGTCGCGGGCTTCACTGGCGAGTACCTCATCAACGAGCTCCAGGATGCGGGCATTGCCAGCAACTTCGTGAAGCTGGATCGTGGCTACACGCGCATCAACGTCAAGCTCAACGGCATCGTCATGACCATGGTCAACGGCATGGGCCCCAAGATTCCGCAGAAGAAGGTCGACGAGCTTCTCGACCGCATGGACGTCCTGCAGTCCGGTGACACCCTCGTCCTTACGGGCTCCATTCCCAATTCCCTGCCCGAGGACATGTACAACCAGATCATGGCCCGTCTCGCCGGTCGTGGCATCCAGTTTGTGGTCGATGCGCCCGGCCAGCTCCTCATGGAGTCCATCAAGGCTCATCCCTTCCTCATTAAGCCCAACAACCACGAGGTCGGCCGCATCTTCAAGGCGGACCCCATGCCCGAGACGCCCGAGGACTGCCTGCCCTATGCGCAAAAGCTCCAGGAGGGTGGCGCCCGCAACGTCATTGTCTCCTGCGGTGGCAACGGCTCGCTCCTGCTCGACGAGTATGGTACTGAGCACATTGTGCCCACGGCTCGCGTGCGCCTCGTGAACGCAACCGGCGCCGGTGACTCCATGGTCGCGGGCTTCCTCGCAAAGGTCACGCGTGGCTTGGACTACGAGAACGCCCTCATCTACGCCTCTGCCTGTGGCACGGCAACCGCTGCCAGCAAGGGCATCGCCAAGCGCTCGACCATCGACCGCGTGGTCACGGCCCTCTACAAGAAGATGGGTCGCGAGATGCCGGCGAGCATCGCGGACGATATCAAAAACGAAAAGGCACGCGCTGAGGCTCAGGCTCTTGCCGCCGAGGGAAACGATGAGGAGAAGCAGTCTCCAGAGGGTGAATAGCGCGCTAGACTGTGTTCGGCTCTTTAGCGCCCCACCCGGGGCACTTGGCATTCTGGGAGGTGGCCGCACAGCGGCCGGTTATGAGGGGGATTGCAATGTATGAGGGAGTAAACGCATCTGATGGCATCGGCATTGGCGTGGCCCGTGTAGCCGTCGAGCCTGACCTCTCGTTCACGCCGCATGCGCCGGAGGATCCGGAGGCCGAGAAGGCCCGCTACGCCGCTGCCGTCGAGAAATTCGTCGAGCAGACCAATGCGCAGATTGAGCGCATGAAGCAGACGGTGGGCGAGGATGCCGCCGCTATCATGGGCGCCCACATCGAGTTTGCCGAGGACGAGGGCATCCGCGAGATGGTCACGGGCTCCATCGACTCTGGCATGTGCGCCGAGCAGGCTGTGAGCGAGGCCTACGGCACCTTCTACACCATGTACGCCAACATGGACGACGAGCTCTTCCGCGAGCGCGCCGCCGACGTCGCGGACGTCAAGACCGGCCTTCTCGCGGACCTGCTGGGCAAGGAGGTCGTTGACCTCTCCACGTTGCCCGAAAATTCCATCGTCGTGGTGCACGAGCTCACGCCGTCCATGACTGCCGACATCGACAAGGAGAACGTCGCGGGCATCGTTACCGAGACCGGTGGCCGCACGTCCCACTCCGCAATCATTGCCCGCGCGCTGGAAATTCCTGCGGTTCTCTCCGTTGCGGATGCTACGGTCAACATCAAGACCGGTGACATGGTTGTGGTTGACGGCACCAACGGCAAGGTCATTTCTCAGCCTTCCGACCACGACCTCGAGCACTACCGTGCCAAGGCCAAGGCGTTCGCCGAGGAGAAGGCCGCCCTCGAGGCGTACCGCGGCAAGGAGACCGTGACCGGTGACGGCGATAAGAAGCTGCTGGTTGCCAACATTGGTAACCCCGATGACGCCAACGCCGCACTCGAGCACGACGCCGAGGGCGTGGGCCTCTTTCGCTCTGAGTTCCTGTTCATGGACGCCAAGGAGCTCCCCAGCGAGGACGAGCAGTTTGCCGCGTACCAGAAGGTCGCCCTTCGCATGAAGGACAAGCCGGTCATCATCCGTACGCTGGATGTGGGCGGCGACAAGGAGATCCCCTATCTGCACCTGCAGAAGGAGGAGAACCCCTTCATGGGCTTCCGCGCCGTGCGCTACTGCCTGAATAACCCGGACCAGTACAAGGTCCAGCTCACGGCGCTGCTCCGCGCCTCCGCCTTTGGTGACATCAAGATTATGCTGCCGCTCGTCACCACCATCGACGAGGTGCGCCAGGCCAAGGCCCTCATCGAGGAGTGCAAGCACGACCTTGACGAGCGCGGTGTTGCTTACAACAAGGACATCGAGGTTGGCACCATGATCGAGACGCCTGCCGCCTCGCTCATCGCCGACGACCTCGCCGCCGAGTGCGACTTCTTCTCCATTGGCACCAACGACCTTATCGGCTACACCATGTGCGCCGACCGCGGCAACGATCGCGTGAGCTACCTCTACCAGGTGTACCAGCCGGCGGTTCTGCGCTCTCTTAAGCGCATCATCGGCGAGGGCAACAAGGCTGGCATCATGGTCGGCATGTGCGGCGAGGCCGCGGCAGACCCGCTGCTCATCCCCATCCTCATGTCCTTTGGCCTGGACGAGTACTCCGTCTCCGCTCCCTCCATCCTGCGCACGAGGAGGATTCTCTCCCTCTGGACCAAGGAGGAGGCCGACGCCCTGGCTGAGAAGGTCATGGCTCTCAAGACCGCAACCGAGGTCAAGGCCATGCTTCAGGCTGCCGCCAAGTAGGGGAGTGCAACTTCTCTGCTTTAGAGCTTGAGACTAAGGGCCCCGACGCTACCGTCGGGGCCCTTTTGTGAGACAAGGGGAGTTTCCCTTTTTCTCATTGCCGGTGGTGGAAAAGCGCTACGGCACGATGACGCGGAGCGCCTTGGGTATCACGTCTACCTCGAAGTGCGTTCCGCAGAGCTCCTCGCCGTCGACCTGGCAGGGAGGCTGCGTCTCGAAGTCCATGGTTGCATGGGTGAACTTAAGCAGGTTCACGCAGCTTGAGCCCGTGTGACGGCCAAACCTCGCAAGGCCGAGAAGCGAGAGCAGCCATGGGCGGCTAGGAATCTTGACGTTGTAGCACACGTCGAGAAGGCCGTCGGATGGGTCGGCGTCGGGGCAAATGGCAAAGCCGCCGCCATAGGTGGGACCAACCTGCACCGCAAAGATCACGGTTGGTAGCGTTACCTCGGGCCTCTTGTCAAAGCGCGCTCTGCAGGGCCAGCCATTGGAGCCCTCGGAGAAGATGCGGATGCCAGACGTAATGAAGAGCCCCTCGCCGTGTTGGGATGTCGTTTCTTCTTGGCGGCGCCTCACAGTGTCGAGCGCGATTGCCGCGTCCATGCCAAACGAGAGCGTCTCCATGAAGTGCACGCCATTTACGCGGCCAACCTCTAGCGGCGTGACGTGGCCACGGACAAGCTGAGCCAAGGCACGAGATGGATCGTTGATTGCCATCCCCAGGGTCCGCGCGTAGTCGTTGCCGGACCCCATGGGAACGATGCCCAGCTGAGGCTGGTCGTTCTCGTCGCGATCCATGAGGCCGTTCACTACCTCGTGGATAACGCCATCGCCACCAAGGGCAATGACGGAGTCGAAGTCCCGGGCCTCGCGAGCGAGGTTCTGCGCGTCGCCCGCCGCCTTGGTAAGAATGACCTTGTGCGACGTGGTTGCGCCACGATAGGAGTCAAGGAACCGCTGCACAAATGCGGCGCCCTCTGCACCCTCGCCCCGGTTGGCGGCGGGGTTTGCAATGACAAGCGTGCGGCCGAGCGGAGACGTGCCCATCCAATACCTCCCAAATCGCGTTGCAGCATCATTGTACGGTATGAGATGCGGTCAGGATTGGTGGGGTCCCGACCGTGATGGATGTCCACGTTGAATGCGAGAAAAATGAAAAAAGCCCAAGGCCACGGAGGCCCTGGGCTGCAATTACATGGAGCGGCGGACGGGACTCGAACCCGCAACAATCAGCTTGGAAGGCTGACGCTCTACCAATTGAACTACCGCCGCAGAGCATGGGGAAGTATACAACAAGATGGGTGATGGTGGGAAGCGGGGTCAAAAGGCCTGCACCGCCTACAGCACTTCTCTATTCGTTGCAATTGCAACACACACGTCTTGCCGCGCGTGCCACAGTGGAGCCAGCAACATTGAGGCAGGAGGCCCTTCCATGACAGGTACTCAAGCAGACTTCGATAGCGTCTTCCAGGCAATTCGCGCAGACGAGCAGAACGGGGAGTTCACGCGGCAGGGGATTGACCCCCTCTACACGGCGTCTGCAACTTCTCGGTTGGTGATTATCGGCCAGGCTCCCGGCAGGGTTGCGCAGGAGACGCGCATCCCCTGGAACGACAAGAGCGGCGACCGTCTGCGCGACTGGCTTGGCATCGACCGCGCCACGTTCTACGACCCCTCCGCCGTCGCCCTTCTCCCCATGGACTTCTACTACCCCGGCAAGGGCAAGTCCGGCGACCTTCCGCCTCGTCGTGGGTTTGCGGAGAAGTGGCACCCCGTGCTTCTCGGCATGATGCCCCAGGTGCGGCTCACCGTGCTGGTGGGCTCCTACGCCACCCGGCGCTACCTCGAGCTCTCCTCGTCAGCAAAGCTCACCGATGTAGTCCGCAACTATGCCGACTATCTGCCGCGCTTCTTCCCGCTTGCGCATCCTTCTCCCAGAAATCAGCTCTGGATGAGCCGGAACCCCTGGTTCGAGACGGACGTGCTGCCGCGCCTTCGTAGCGAGGTCGCATCGGCGCTGCGCGGATAGGGGAGAGGGCCCCGCTATCGCCTGGCTGCCACCACGGGAAGCGAGAAGTGACGGCGGCTTGCCGTGAGCTTACCTTCTCGCTCAAGCTCGCCGATCACAGTGCAGAGCGCGCACCTGTCAACTCCCAGATAGTCAGCAAGCTGCTGGCGCGTGAACGGAATGTCAAACTCGCTCGACCCCGCAAGCTTCGATTGTGTTGAGAGGTACGCGAGCAGTTTGCCCTTGATTGACTTTGGGGCAGCGTCGCGAATCCTTCGGGTAAGGCGCACGTTCTTGCGCGCAACGGATGCCAGGAGGTTCTCGGCAACCCGTGCGTGGTAGGCGCAGGCTCTAGGACAGCTGTGCATGATGTGGGTCACGTCGACGAAGAGCACCCGCGTGGGAGTCTTTGTGGCAACCACATTGGTGAGCAGTGGCTCGTCCTGGAGGGCGGCAAACGCTTCTCCAAAAAGCTCGCCAGCCGAGAAGCTCCCCATCACGCTGGCGTTGCCCCAGACGTCCGCGCCCTCCACGCGCACGCCGCCCTCAAGGACGATGCCCACGCTTTTGACGGGGCTTCCCTCCACCCAGACCAAATCGCCCTTCTCGTACGTCTGGGGCCGTGCCGCAAGGCACCCCAGCATCTCGTTAACCTCCTGAGGCGTCACGCCCCTAAAGAGGGGGGTCTTGGACAGGAACTCGGCATCTACACCACGCATGTCGCACCGCCAAAAAAATCGAGGAATGTTGTGAACACAACTTAGCACATCTCCGGACGCGAGCAGACTAGTACACAACGAACCACCCAAAGAGAGAGGGAATTGATGGACGAGAAGATGTTCTGCTTCCAGTGCGAGCAAACCGCAAAGTGCACGGCATGCACCGGGCGCGCCGGCGTCTGCGGCAAGCCGTTCGACGTTGCGCTTGCACAGGATGAGCTCACGGGTGCGCTCGTGGGCCTCGCCTGCACCTGCAAGCAGGCCGGCACTCGCAGCGAGCTTGCCGACAAGCTCATCGTGAGCGGGCTCTTCACCTGCATCACCAACGTCAACTTCTCCAAGGAAACCGTCGACGCCATCACGGCAGACGTACGTGCCGAGAAGGAGCGCATCGCTGCCGCCGCTGGAATCGAGGCTGCCCAGGACCTGCTCCTCGGCCACGTTTGGTCTGACAACGAGGATGTGCGCTCGCTGAAGTCGCTCATTCTCTTTGGGCTTCGTGGAGCGGCTGCCTACGCGTACCACGCCCGCATGCTCGGCTCCGTGAGTGACGAGGCCCAGCAGGCCTTTGTCGATTGCCTTGCCACCCTCGCCACCGAGAGCGACCTCAACAAGCTTCTCGCTGTCTCAATGCAGGTGGGCAAGCTCAGCCACGACGTGATGGGCCTGCTCGACGCAGCCAACACTGGCGCCTACGGCATGCCCGAGCCCACCGAGGTCTCGCTCAAGATCGAGAAGGGCCCCTTCATCGTCATTTCCGGCCATGACCTCCACGACCTCAAGCTGCTCCTCGAGCAGACCGAGGGCACAGGCGTCAACGTCTATACGCACGGCGAGATGCTGCCCGCCAACGCCTATCCCGAGCTCAAGCGCTATCCGCAGCTCAAGGGCAACTTTGGCACCGCATGGCAGAATCAGCAGAAGGAGTTCGCCAACGTCCCCGCTGCCTTTGTGTTCACCACGAACTGCCTCATGCCTCCTCGCCCCAGCTACGCAGATCGCGTCTTCACGACTGAGGTTGTCTCCTATCCTGAGCTCGTGCACATCCCCGCGGCTGCCGATGGCTCGAAGGACTTCACCCCGGTCATCGAGAAGGCCAAGGAGCTTGGTGGCTACGACGAGGACGTGCAGCTTACGGGCATTAACGGCGGCACCAAGGTCGTGACTGGCTTTGCTCGCGCGGCGGTGCTCTCGGTTGCCGACAAGGTTGTCGACGCCGTCAAGGCTGGCAAGATCAAGCACTTCTTCCTCGTTGGCGGCTGCGACGGCGCCAAGCCTGGCCGTAACTACTACACCGAGCTCGTCAAGCAGGCTCCCAAGGACACGGTCATCCTCACCCTTGCGTGCGGCAAGTACCGCTTCAACGACCTTGACCTGGGCGACATTGACGGTATCCCCAGGCTTCTCGACATCGGCCAGTGCAATGACGCCTACAGCGCCGTCGAGATTGCCCTGGCTCTTGCGGACGCCTTTGACTGCGGTGTGAACGACCTGCCGCTCTCGATTGTGCTTTCCTGGTACGAGCAGAAGGCTGTTGCAGACCTGCTTGCCCTTCTCTACCTGGGCATCAAGGACATCAAGCTTGGGCCTACGCTTCCTGCTTTCGTGAGCCCCAACGTCCTTGACATTCTGGTGCGCGAGTTTGGCATTTCTCCCATCTCGACGCCCGAGGAGGACCTCACCGCGCTTCTCTCATAGGGGGAGTGAGCCGTTGCGGCGTTAGGCGAGAGGGGCCAGGCGAATTGTCGCCTGGCCCCTTTTTTTCTTATCGAATGCGCCTTTTGTGTTGCTGCGGCCTCGCCTAAACCTCACACGTGTTGTTTCTATTCTTATCTGTTGCGAGAAAATCCCTGTTAGTCTGCTGACAAAATCAAATAAGAAACAACACGTGTGATGTTTCGGGTAAGAGGCAATCTGTGCCTCCTTGTGGGCGATGACGGCCGGTTCTCGAACGGCCTGCGCTACCCCGGCGACCCCACGGGTCCGGCCTCCGAGGTGTGGAACTGCCGCTGCACGCTGGTGGCCTCCGTGCCAGGCTACGACGCCTTCGAGGACCGCAATGCCTCGAAGCTTGAGACCAGCTACGAGGACTGGAAGGCGGGGCGCGACCCGAAGACGGCCACGCCCAGCGGACGCAGTCTCAAGGAGTTCATGGACACGCCGGCCGTGGGCAAGGCCGCGAGCAGGGCCGGCATGAGCAGGGCGCAGCTGCGAAGGCGCATAGTGTCACAGCTCAACGCCGACGGCAGGACCGGCCGCGACTTCCCGTCGATGACCAGGGCAGAGCAGCAGGAGGCGCTAAAGGAAGCCGTCGAGCTTACGAGGAAGCAGGACAAGCCACGCCGCAATGTGAGGGTCGTCAACGATGCCCTTTACAACTCCCAGAAGAACTACGTCGAAAGACACGGCGGAGTTGTCAAGAGGGACGCCGAGGCGGAGGAGCATCTTGACAAGCTCGGAGCCGGCGCCTCAAGCCTAGATGACGCGGTGCTTCTTAGACCCGACGCAAGCACGTCGGAGGTGCTGGAGGAGGTCTTTCACTTTAAGCAGAACCTGCGAGGAGACTACTCCGACGCGCCGGTCGACGAAATGGTGACAAGGAGGGAGATAGACGCCCAGAAGTTACTTCTGAGTGTCGCTGAACGGTATAATATTCCCAGATCAGAGACTGAGCTGACGAAAAGGAACCTTGCCAGATACGAGTCGGACCTGAGAAAAATCCTGGAACAGAGGAGGAGCGGGCATGAAAGTGAATGAAAGCATCCCGCTCGATTTTGGTGACAGCAAGTCATACACGGTTCTCGTGCTCGACGGCAGGGTCCCAGACACTCGGTTCACATCCGTCCTGTGCGGTGCTGAGACGATAAAAACCGTTTTCATGTCTGGTGGCAGGCTCGACGCGGTGGCAGTCGAGGGAATACATGACTTCACAGGCAGGGAGGTCACGTTCGCATGAGCGACTTCAAGACCATAGCCCGCATCCTGGGCGCCATCCGCTCGTGCGAGGGGCGACCGTTCGACGTGGCGGCGGTGAGCCCGGAGGCCCTGGGCGTCAGCGAGGAGCAGCGCGTCATGCTGGCGTGCAAGCTCCAGCGCGCCGGCAAGGTGGGCGGCCTCATGACAACCGAGGACATCGACGGCGCGCCGCTGCGCGTGCTGTGGGCGCAGTCGGAGCCCGAGGTCACGCTGGACGGCCTGGAGTACATGGCCACCTGCGAGCCGCTAAGGAGCGCCGCGCGCGAGGTCGTTGGCGCGTCGGTGTCGGCGGCGGTCTCCGCCACGGCGGCCGCGCTCGGCTCGATGCTGTAGCCCAACCCAAAACACAGGCATGGCTCAGGCCCCCGCCACCACGGCGGGGGCCTTTTTCATGCCGCGTGACCACCAGGCGACCATGGCCGCGAGGTGATGCGGGATGGCGAACAAAGTTGACGTGAGCGACCACACGCAGGAGTGGCTCTCGGCGCTCGCGCCGGCGCTCTCGCGCGGCCTGGAGCAGGTGGGCCCGGCCGCAGAGGGCCAGGCGAAGGCCAAGTGCCCCGTGGACACGGGCCGCCTGCGCAACTCCATAACCCAGGCGCAGCCGGACAGCAGCGTCAGGTCGTCTGACAGATAGCCGGCGCTTCTCTCGGTAGTTGAAATAAAAATGGGACGGGTTTTACCCCGCCCCACCTGCGTTTCTATGGTCGGGGCGACTGGATTCGAACCAGCGACCCTCTGCTCCCAAAGCAGGGAATGACCATGGAACACCACAATCTACCTGCGCAAACGTCGTGCCAGCCCATCGCATGCGCCACACCGTACCACACCGAACGACACGCGCTAGTGGTCTGTAGTTGTTAGAAGTTTGATGTTAATCCGCCCCACAGGCCACGCGCCACGGCGTCCTGGGCGCGGGCCAGCGTGCCCAGCTCGGGGTTGAGGTAGTGCCCCTCCAGGACCTGGGAGCCGGGGGAGCGCCCCTGGATGCGGTTGATGATCGTGGAGTCGAGCCCCGCCGCCTGGGCCATCGTGGCGTACGTGGCGCGCATCCGCCCGAGTGGCACGAACGGCAGGCCCTCCAGGGGCGCCCCGGGGGCGAACAGCGCCCTCCAGCGCTTGGGGACGTATCCCGGGCTGAGGCGGTGCCCCGTGGGCACCGGGCCGGCGGTGGCGTGCCGCATGCTCTGGCATATGGGGCCCGAGCCCGCGACCTCGCGGAGGGGGTCCGCGAAGAGGGGCGCCAGGGGCACGCGCCTGTAGCGTCGGTCGTTCTTGGGCTCCTTCATCCCGTCGCGCATGGTGCAGGCGCCGGCGATGGTGACCACGGCCGCCCAGTGGCCGTCCCCGGCCTCGGACCACGCCACGCCCTCCCAGTCGAGCGCGAGCGCCTCGGAGCGCGAGAGGCCGCCCCCGGCCATCACGTCCCATAGCGCGAAGAGCTGCGAGGAGCGGAAGGCGGGACGGGAGAGCGCCTCCACGACCTCGGCGGCGCCCCACACCGGCAGGGGCGCGGTGGAGCGCCCGCGCGGCATTCGGAAGCGGTAGCCCTCCATGGGTGACTCCGCTATCACGTGGTCGAACTTCGCCTGGGCCATGACGGCCCGGAGCGTCCGCACGTAGTTCGGAGCGCTCTGGGGCGGCAGGGAGGACACCCAGCGCGCGATGCGCGTGTTGGTTATCGAGCCCACGTCAAGGCCGCCGAGGTCCGGCGATATGTGCGTGCGGTAGTTGGAGTCGTGGCTCGCCGCGTTGGCCCTCGTCGTGGTCGCGTGGCGCTCCGGGGAGAAGCGGCCCCAGTAGTACTCGTCCAGCGTCAGCCGGTCCCCGAGCCACGGCTCAGCGCCCATCTCGCCGGCGAGCCTGGCAATCTCCAGGTCGGCGTCCCTGGCGGTCCCGCGCACCGTGCGCCACACGCGGCGCTGCGCCCCGTCCGCCCTGTGGCCGCACGAGACCGCCACGCGCCACACGCCGGGGCGGACCTCCTCCTTGTGCCCGAGCGGGCTCCGGCCCCCCGTGCCCATGTCATCGCCTTCCGGTCAGCATCGACATGGCGGACACGACGAGGCACGCGGCTGGTACCACGGCGTCCGCCCCAGAGATGACCGCCACGGCGAGCAGGACGGCCTGGACCACGAAGGTGGCCATGATTACGTTGTCGTAATGGCGCGTGCTCCCCATGGACCTCTCTGCGACGAGGCACGCGTCTGCGCGGATCGCACGTGCGACGGAGCGTGACCGCTCGTCGCCGACCACATCGAACAGCGCCGCCAGCTCCAGACGCGCCCTCGCCCTTCCGACCCATGACCACTCCCCGCGCACGGCTGCAATGGCCGTGACGGCGGCGGCTATCATGGATGCAAGGCTCATGACGGTATCGACCCGCATCGGGGGGCACCTCCTTATGGACGATCTTGACCGCGCGATAGTCCTCGTCGGCTCGCTGGTTGTGCTCTTCGTCAACCTGGCGAGGCTGCTGCTTTCCTAGCCCCTACCTCGTGACGTCCTCGTACGCCTGCCACCACACGACCGTGCCCAGCACATCCACCGGGGGGTCGCGCGGCCCCACCACGAGGTCCTCGTAGCCCTCCGGCGTCTCCGCCCAGTACCGCAGGCGGTAGCGCCTCCCGCGCTCCACCTCCGTGACCGAGCCCCAGTCGGAGCGGACGCCGCGCGGCATGGCTAGGCCCTCCATACGGTGAGCTGCGCGCCCGTCTTCAGGTCGTACGAGTGCACCCACGCAGGCGCCAGGGCCTTGCCAGACATTCTCCATGCGGCCTCGTACGACATCGACCGGCCGACGTACATCACGTCCGCCTTTCCGGGCCGCCCGTCCTTGAGGTAGCAGACGGTCCCGTGCGAGCCAGTGAGATCGTGGCCACCCATCGTCGTGAATGCGATCTCCACGGGGTACTTCGTCACGCGCCCGGTCTTGGTGGGCGGCATCACGTTGAGGCGCACGAACGCCCCGTCCGCCGGCTCGCCGCCCTCGCGCTGCGCGGCGACGCGCGACAGGTCCGTGCGGAGCCTCGGCGCCCCTCGGGTGCCAGAGAGCGCGTCCGAAAGCTCCCCCTCAAGCGCGTGCAGCCGTTCGGCGAACGCCTCGGCCTCTTCCGGCCAAGCGTACCAGTCGACTCGGGACGCATGCGTGGTGCCGGCCTCCACGTCGGCCGACAGGACCGCCTTTGCCAGGTGGTCGCCATCTCCGATGGGTAGCCCCGGCACGCCCGTCTCCAGCCGTTCGAGGGCGAGCGGGCGCCCGTCCCTGCGGAGCAGTGCGTCGCGCCTGCGCCCCTCATCGTCGCGGCTTGCGCCCATGGAGACCATGTTCCCGAGGAACCCGAACAGCCCCATTACTACCTCCCGCTCGTTTCGTCATTCGCTGCTTGGAACCAGACGACCACGCCGACCAGTCTCACCTCGGCGCTCGAATCGCCTGAGAACACCATGTCCTCGTGGTCCTCGAAGCTGTCGGGGGAGAGCATGAGGGTCGCCGCACCACGCATGTACCGGCGCATGACCGACTCCCCAGGCGCCGTCTCGGCGACGACGGCGCAGCCGTTCCATGGCTCCATGTCCGGGTCTACCATCACGACGCACCCCGGCGGGTACGCCCTGTCCATGCAATCCCCGTCGACGTCGAGCATGAATGCGTGCGGGTGCCTCCCGGCCACGCCGGCGGGGACCTCCACCACTCCGTCGTCGGGTATCTCCTCGACGGCCTCACCGGCGTGCGTCCTCCCAAGCCTGCGCATCGGCACCATGGCGGAGCTTCCCACGGGGGTACGCAGGCCAGGGCCGGGTGCGTCCTCCCCGAGGAGCTCGGAGACGGACATGCCGAAGATCTCCGAAAGGTCCTTCATGACCCCGATGCGGGGCTTTGCCCTCCCAGACTCCCACTGGCTCACAGCCGAGTTGGTGAGGCCGACCTTCCTGCCCAGCTCCTCCTGCGAGAGGCCGAGCCGCTCGCGGTTCGCCCTGACGTTGCGCGCGAATCCCATGACACACCCCATTTCAAATTTATTTGAAGTGCAGTTCAAATATATTCAAAGTAAGTATTGAATGGATTGTAATCTGGTGTAATATGATTCAAGAAACGAGGAGGTGAGAGGATGAAGCAGACGCTGGCGGAGATAAGGCGCTCGCGTGGGGTCACCAAGGGGGCGATGGTCAACCTGCTTGAAGTCTCCTATCCCACGTACCAGCGGTACGAGCGGGACCCCGGATGCATGAGGGTGGCTGACCTGGACAAGGTCTGCCGCTTCCTCCACGTGCGCCGGGACGAGATTTTTTTGCCTAGGGACTTGAATTAAATTCAAGTCGGAGAACAAGGAAAGGAGCACGACATGGTCACCGATTCACCCGTACCGAGCTGGAGGGTCACATGGACCACGGATGGCGGCACCTGGCACGAGCGCGGGTTCTACACGTTCGAGAAGACCCAGGCGTTCGCGAGGGCGCTCTACGCGGAGCACGGGCCGGAGATGGACTTCTGCCTGTCCGCGTCACGGATGATGACCGTCAACACGCACAGCCTCCTCCACGCGAAGAGCGCTGGAGCCGTCGAGCTCGCCCCGCACCTGCTGGCCACGGCGGATACGTTCGCATAGGAAAGCGCCCCCGCGTGGCCTAGGCGCGAGGGCGGCGACAAGAGACAGGAGGTCTCAGATGTCAAACGAGATTGTACCGCAGGCGTTCGAGAGCCAGGAGTTCGGCACCATACGCGCTCTGGAGCATGACGGACGCCCAATGTTCTGTGCAAAGGACGTCGCGGCCGCTCTTGGTTACAAGGACACCATCAACGCAATCAAGCAGCACTGCCGTGGGGTGGCGTTTCACCACCCCATCAAGGATAACCTCGGCCGCGAGCAGAACGCGCGCTTCATCACCGAGGGCGATATGTACCGCCTCATAGCGTCGAGCAAGCTTGAGAGCGCCCAGCGCTTCGAGTCTTGGGTCTTCGATGAGGTGATTCCGTCCATCCGCCGCGACGGCGCGTACGTGGCGAGCGACGGCTCCGAGGACGACGCGACGCTCATGGCGCGGGCGCTGAAGGCGGCGGACAGGGCGCTCAGGGAGCGCGACGCGCGCATGGCGGCGCTGGAGGCGGAGAACGCCGAGATGCGCCCGAAGGCGCTGTTCGCCGACTCCGTGGCCGCCTCGGACGGCACGTGCCTCGTGGGCGAGCTGGCGAAGATGATGACGCAGGCCGGGTTCCCAATCGGCCAGAACCGCCTCTTCAAGCTCCTGCGCGACGACGGCTTCCTGGGAAAGAGCGGCAGCAACCGCAACGTGCCACTGCAGCGCTACGTGGAGATGGGCCTGTTCCGCATCAAGGAGACGGCCATCACCCACGCGGACGGCCACGTGACCATCAACCGCACCCCGAAGGTGACCGGCAAGGGCCAGCGCTACTTCATCGAGCGCTACTGCGGCAGGGAGGTGGCGTGATGGAAGGCGGACTGCTAGCGACGGTGGCGTTCCTCCTCGTGGCGATCCTTCTCAGGGTCTCGGGAATCGAGAGCTCTCTTCGCAACGTAGAGCGCCAGCTGAAGCGCGATTCCAAGCGCAGGGTCGTGGACGAGGTAGGAGGCGGAGATGGCGGCGGCCTCGACGGCGTCGACCCAGGTGAGGCCAAGTGACCGCCTCCGCAGGTGTTTCGGCTTATGTCTGCCCTCGCTCTTCATGGCAGAGAGCCTACGGCGGCGGTAACGGGCGCCCGTGCGGGATAGCAGAGCGCCCCCGGCCGGTGCGACGGCCAGGGGCGGGGACATGGAAAGGAGTTCGCATGTCGGATGGGATTGTACAGCAGCGGAGGAGGCCGGACCCGGTGGGGCCGGGCTGGCTCCCGTACGGCACGGCGGCGCGGTGCTACCTGCACGTGGCGCCGGAGCTGGTGCGCGGCGGCATCGAGCGCGGGGAGCTGCCCGCGTACGCCAAGCCGTGCACCAGGCGCGACACGGGGGAGCCGTCCGGGCGTCTCTACGTGAGCCTGGCGGACGTGGACGAGTGGGTGCGCAGGTGCTGGCCCGCGTACAAGCCGAAGGGGGCGCTGCTCCATGCGTAGGCTCCTCGGGCTGACGCGAGACGACGTCCTGGACGCGCTCGCGCTCGGCGGCGCCCTGTGGGTGCTCGTGTTCCTGGCCGGGCTCGTCGGATAGGGAGGTGGACGGAATGGCAGACGAGACGGTGGTCCCCGACTTCTACGGCGCGGAGCCGTGCCCGGGGGATGACTACGACCCGTGGGCGACCGCGATCAGCGCGACGTGCCCGCACGCCGAGCTCTGCACGTGGCTGGCCTGGTACGTGGCCGACAGGTGCGGGGAGGACGACCCGGACGGCATGGCCGTGGACGAGGTGCTGACGGACGGCCACGCCTGCGGCGCGTGCCCCTTCAGGGGGGTGGCGGCGTGAGGGTCGAGTTCGAGGTGCCCCTGGTTCGCGGCAAGGGCCGCGCGAGGTTCGTGCGCGCCACGGGACGCGCGTACACGCCCACGGCCACCACGGACGCCATGGCGCAGGTGCAGGCCGCCTTCCTGGCGACCGGGGCGCCCAGGGCCCCGAGGGGCGTGCCGGTGGCGGTGTCCGTCGAGACCGAGCGGAGGCTGCCGGCGAGCCGCCCGAGGAGGGTGGAGCGCGAGCCGGACGTGGTCAAGCCGGACGCGGACAACGTGGCCAAGCTCGTCCTGGACGCGCTCAACGGCGTCGCGTGGGAGGACGACACGCAGGTGACGGCCCTCTCGGTGGTCAAGCGCGACCGGACCAGGCGCGAGGGCGAGCGGACCGTGGTGAGGGTCGGATGGGACGAGGTGCGCGGCGATGGGCCGCGCCAGACTCTGATGGAGGTTTGAGCATGGCGGAGGTGCAGGAGGTCACGCCGGAGGTCATCGACGTGCCCGAGGTCATAAGCGGCGCGGACAGGTGGCTGGCCGAGCAGAGGGCGAGGGTGGCCGAGGCGGCGGCGGAGTACGTGCCGCACGAGATCACCAGCGCGGAGGACTACCGCGAGAGCAAGCGGGCGCGCACCCAGGCGCGCAAGGCCATGAGGGAGGTGGAGGACGCCAGGCGCGCCCAGGTGGGCGCCATCAAGGACGCCGTGCGCGACTTCGAGGCGCAGGTGCGCGACCTGCTGGCCCCGCTGGCCGGCGTGGACGACGCCTACAAGTCCGCGCTCGCCGAGTGGGAGCGCACGTGCGTCGACAGCCGCACGCAGGAGGTCGCGGCCTGGTACGCGGAGACGCAGGGCGACGTGGCGGCCATGGTGCCCTTCGAGACCGTCTGGCAGCGCTACGCGCACGCCGAGAAGTGGGACCTCTACGGGGCCAACCTCGTGGCCATCGAGGGCGAGGTCGCCGAGATCGTGGAGCACGTCATCTCCCGCGACCTGGAGACCATCGGCGGCATGGGCTACGAGCCCGCAGACGCCGAGGCGCTGCGCGCCGAGTACCTGCGGACGCTCGACCTTGAGGGCTCGTGCCGGCGCATCCAGGCGCTGCGCGAGCAGCGGGACCGTATGGCCGAGGCCGAGCGCGCGAGGCGCGAGCGCATGGCGGCGGAGGCGTGTCCAGTGCCCGCCACGGATGCCCCCGAGGGGCCGCAGGAGGCCCAGAGCGCCCCGGAGACGCCAGCACCCGAGCAAGCGCCCACGGCGGCGGGTGCCGCGCCGCAGGCGGCCGCAGCGCGGCCAATGGAGGCCGTGGCCGCGCCGGGCAGGGTGATGGTCTTCCGCGTGACGGTGCCCGAGGAGAGGGCGCGCGAGTTCGTGGCGGCGATGAGGAGGATACCGGGGGTCCACGGCGGCCCCTGGCACGACGAGAGGAAGAGCGAGTAGGCATGGCACAGGCACAGGCGTCAACGGAGCTGGCGGCGAGGGAGCCCGCGCGGCTCACGATGCAGGACACGATCAACTTCGCGAGCAGCGTGGCGGGCGGCTCGCTGCTCCCGCGCGACTACCAGAACAACCCCGCCAACGTCATCATCGCGGTGAACCTCGGGCAGTCCATGGGGCTGTCCCCGGCGGAGAGCCTCTACCGGATAAACGTCATCCAGGGCAAGCCCACGGCGTCGGCCGAGCTGATAGCGGCCCAGGTGCGCAAGGCGGGCCACAAGCTGCGCATCGACAAGGACGAGGCGCGCCAGAGCGTGACGGCCACCATCGTGCGCTGCGACGACCCGGACCACCCGTTCAGCGAGACGAGGGATGCGGCCTGGGCGCAGCGCATGGGGCTGGCCTCGAAGGACAACTACCGGAAGCAGCCGATGACCATGCTCACTTGGCGCGCCATCACGGCGGCCGCGCGCGTGGCGTGCCCGGAGGCGCTCTACGGCGTGGCGTACACGCCGGACGAGATGCACGACATGGACCCGCAGCCGGCGCAGGACGCCGCGTCGGCCCCGCAGCCGGCCCAGGGCGTGCAGGCGGACCTCTGCGCGCTGCGCGCGGCGTACGCGGCCTACAGGCGCGCCACGGGCGCCACGAACGAGGAGGCGGTGCACGCGGTGTGCGCGGCGGTCGGGGCCACGGACATGCGCTCCATGACGCAGGCGCAGGCTGACCAGGCCACGGCGTGGCTCTCCGCGCACATGGTGCCGGACGCCCCGCAGCCCGAGCAGGCCGCGCCGGAGCCCGAGCCCGAGTACGAGGAGCCCGCGCAGCCGGCGGTCGCTGACGAGGACTTCAACTTCTAGGGGGGTACGAGATGGCAATCAATCGCGTTTGCATATCGGGCAACCTCACGCGGGACCCGGAGCTGCGCCAGACGGCGGGCGGCTCGCAGGTGCTCGGCGTGGGCGTGGCGGTAAACGACAGGCGCAAGAACCAGCAGACGGGCCAGTGGGAGGACGTGCCCAACTTCGTGGACTGCGTGGTCTTCGGCAACCGAGCCGAGGCGCTGGCCGCGATCCTGCACAAGGGGGACAAGGTGGCGATAGACGGGCGCCTCCGCTACAGCTCGTGGGAGGCGAAGGACGGCACGCGCCGCTCCAAGCTGGAGGTGGTGGCCGAGGAGGTGGAGCTGATGCAGCGCCCGCGCCAGGCTGCGCAGCAGGCGTACCAGCCAGCGGCCCGGCAGGCGGCCTACGCGGCGTCCGCACCGCTCCAGGTGGCGCAGCAGGCGGCCCACGCCGCTGCCGTCCCTCCCTACGCGGCGCCGGCACCCGCCCCGCAGCCGTACCAGCCGCCCCTGGGACAGGCGCCCGTGGCCGCGCCCGCGGCCGCCGACCTGTACGACGCGGACATCCCCTTCTGATGGCCGGCACGGGTGACATGCCCGCCTTCGTGCGCGACTCCTACCGCCTCGGGCGCCGCACCCGCTCGGTGGTGACGCCCGAGGAGCTCGAGCGGTGGACGGGGCGGCCGGCGCACGTGCTGAGCCGCGTGACCTACGTGTTCCAGGAGGGCGGGCGCGTGGACCCGCCGACGAGGATGGTCCTCGACTGCGAGCCCGAGAGGGTCGACGGGATCACCAGGAGCATATCGAAGCTGCTCGAGAGTAGGGGCTGGACTGCCGGCGTCGAGGTCGGCAGGGTTACCGAGGGGGACGCGCGATGGCGGTGAGCGTGGACGACAAGTACCCGCAGTGGATGCGGATACGCACGAACGACTTCCAGACGCCCCAGGGGCGCTACGTCCTCTCGGGCGGCACGGCCGCCTCGTGGGCGGACTACGGGCGCTGGGTGGCGCTCAGGCAGATGCTGGCGCAGTCGCCGGGCGCGACGCTCGACGTCTCGGACCAGCGCGAGCTGCGCGGCCTGGCGAGGGAGCTGGGCTTCTCGACGCCCCGGCGCTGCCTGGAGTTCCTGGAGGTGCTCGCGTCGTGCGACGCGATAGACGCGGAGCTGCTCGCGCGCGGGACGGTGGCCGACGCCGACGTCCTCGCCGCGCAGCAGTCGTACCAGGCGCGCCTGAGGGCGAACCGATCGAACGCGCGCAGGGGCGGCAGGCCGAGGGGGCGTCCGGCGGCGGGCGGAGGACAGGCCGCGAACCCAACGGAAACCCAATCGGTTACGAAAGCGACGCGCGGCACGGAACCCAGCGGGAACCCAAGCGCAAACCCAACGGAAACCCAATCGGTTTAGCAATGCGACGCACGACGAGCGCGGGACGGAAAACCGAGATGAAACCGGCACCCTCAATTATTACTTATACAAGAAATAGAAAAGCCCCAAACCTCGCTTGTGGGTACGCGTTCGCGGGGGGCGCGTCGTGAGCGCCGGGGCGGACGTCGCCGCGAGGCTGACGCTCAGGCACACGGACGCCGGCGTGCCCTACGTGCGGCCCTCGCTCGGGGTGCCCGACCCGGCCACCGGCAGGCCCATGCGGGTCTACCGCAGCTTCCCGGGCATGACGGACGAGCAGGCGATGGCTGCGGCAACCGCGTGGCTCACGGCGGTCATGGGCGGGGGCGACCTGCCGTCGCTCGTGGCGACGTGGATCGACTCGTGCGAGGCGGACGGCCGCGCCGGTGCCGCCACCTCGGCCAAGCGCCGCTCGCTGCTCAGGCTCTACGTCGAGCCGGCGTGGCGCGGCAGGAGGCCCGACGAGGTGACGCCCATGGACGTGAGCAACCTCGAGCTGGCGCTCCTCAGGCACGGCGGACGGGAGGGGCGGGGCCTCAGCCGCCAGACCGTGAACGCCGTCCACTGGATGCTCTCGGCCTGCTTCAAGTGGCTCTCCGAGCGCGGGCTCGCCAGCGGCGTGCCCACGCGCGGCCTGCGGGCGCCGAGGCCCGAGCGCAGGTCGGTCGAGCCGCCGACCGAGGAGGCGTGCCTCGCCCTCAGGGCCTGGCTCTACGGAGAGGCCGCGCGGCTGCTCGCGGACCAGGGCAGGGACGCCGCCGGCACGCGGAGGCTGGTCTCCGCGCTCGCCGCGCTCGTGGCCATGGACGCCGGCCTCAGGCAGGGCGAGGCGCTGGGGCTCAGGGTGCGCGACCTGGGGAGGAGGAGGCGCGAGCTGGTCGTGGCCGGCTCGGTGAGGGTCGAGGGCGGGCGCGCCGTGCGCGGCGCGACCAAGACAGGCTCCTCCATGCGCACGGTGGCCATAGACCGGAGGCTGCACGCGCTGCTCTCGGACGGCTGGATGCCCGCCAGGCGGGCGCTTGGGCCCCACGGGGACGCAGACCCGCTCCTCAGCGAGGACGGCTCGTGGGAGCCGCCGTCGAGGGTGCGGGCGGGCTGGTACGGCCTGCGCTCGGACTTCGCGCGGGCGAGCCCGGACGCCGCGGGCGTGGCGTCGCTCAGGTTCCACGACCTGAGGCACATCCACGCGTCGCTGCTCCTCGCCGAGGGCGCGGACCTCAAGGAGGTCTCGACCAGGCTGGGGCACGCGGACACGGGCGTCACGACGGAGATCTACGGGCACGTGATGCCCGGGCACGACCAGAGGGTGGCGGACGCCTGGGGGCGCCTCATGGGCGACCCGGGCGAGGAGTGAAAGGGGAAGGCGATGGCGGAGACTGGAATCGGAGGATGCGTCCACGGCACCTGCGTAAGCCACCCGGAGATCCGGGTGAGCGTCGAGCTCATCACGCCCGAGGTGGCGGCTGAGATGCTGGGGCGCAACACGCACAACAGGCACCTGTCAGGCAACGTCAGGGCGCATCGGGGCAACATCTACCTCTCCATGGCGAACGACGAGTGGCGCCTCAACGGGGAGAGCATCAAATTCGGCCGCGACGGCACGCTCCTCGACGGGCAGCACAGGCTCGCCGCTTGCGTCGAGTCCGGGCACGCATTCGAGACCCTCGTCGTACGCGGGCTCGACCCGAGGTCCCAGGACGTCATGGACTCTGGGCGCAAGCGCACGGTGAGCGACGTGGTGACGATGGGCGGGACGAAGCGCGCCCAGATAGTCTCCGCCGCGGCACTTCTGGTCATCAACTACGCGAACGCCGGGATGTTCCCAAAGAGCGGCATCGCCACGTGCACCCGCGAGGGGCAGATACGATTCGTGCGCCGAAACGAGGACGAGCTCCTGCGCGCTGTGAAGCTGTCGGTCAGAGAAAGGACCAGTGACATCATCCAGCCTGCCACGGCAACTGCATGCGCCTTCATCCTTTCGCGGGTGTCGGAGGAGGATGTGCGGGAGTTCTTCGACGACCTAGCGGGTCTGTCACAGAGGCACCAGCCGGTGGCGGCCCTGAGGTCGACCCTGGCGAACCACAGGATCAGGACGGGCAAGAAGGCTGACAGGCAGACCGCCGCCGCGCTCACCATCAAGGCGTGGAACGCCTACATGGACGGCGTGGAGATCAAGCGGCTCGCATGGTCGCACGGCGGGGTGCGCCAAGAGAACTTCCCGGAAGTAGAAGGCATGACGGACAAGATCCGGGCCGGGCTGTTGGGCGAGTGACGAGAGAAAGGGGAAGGCGATGGCGGAGAGCTTCAGGGAGAGCGTGCCCATGGGCCTCGTGAGGCCGAGCGGGACGAACCCCAGGCGCGAGATGGGCGACCTCAAGGCGCTGGCCCGCTCGATAGAGGCCACAGGCGGGCAGCCCGTGTGCCCAATCGTGGTGGTCCCGGACGGCGGCGTCTACAGGATCGTGGACGGCGAGAGGCGCTGGCGCGCCATGAGGGAGCTGGGAGCGGAGCGCGTGGACTGCGTCGTGGTCGACGGGTACGACGACGCGGACGAGCTCGTGGCCATGATGGCCACGGACGACAAGCTCCGGCTCTCGGACGAGGAGCGGGCCCGCGGCACCCAGCGGATGCTCAGGCTCGACGTGCCGGAGGGCAGGGCCGCTGGCGCCCTGGGGTCGACGGAGGAGCGCGTGCGCCGCGCCAGGAGGGTGGTGCGAGAGGCACCCGAGCAGGCCAGCATGGGGACCCTGCTGGCGGCGGCGGACGAGTCGTTCTCGGAGGAGGAGCGCCGCCGCGTGCTCTCGAGGCCCAACGCCGCGGCCGCCGAGCGCGAGGCGGGCCACATCAGGGAGGAGCACGCCACGGCCGAGGCCGACGCGCTGATCCGCCGGAAGGCGGGCGACCGCGTGACCTACGGGGACGGCGACGCGCCGACCTGGGACCCGGAGGGGCACGGGCTCATCTACCTCGGCACCGTCTCCGGGCCGAGCACCGTGGGCAAGGTGCTCGCGAAGGCCCCGGAGGGCGCGGCGATCACCGCATACCCGAGGCAGTACGGCAGGCCGGGCTACGAGCTCTTCTGCGCGGACCCCGACGCGGACGAGCGCAAGGCGGCGGACGCCGAGGCGCGGCGCGTCGAGGACGGGCTCACGGAGGACCACCGGGAGAGCATGGGGCGCATGGCGTCATGGGCGGTGGCCGCCGCCATCGCGGGCAAGGACGAGGACGGCGAGCTGGAGCCATGGCCCAAGGGAGACGACCCGTTCCTGGGGCGCAGCCTCAGCACATACCAGACCGAGCTCCTCGACGGGGCCGCGGTCAAGGCCGTCGAGGCCGACACCCCCAGCGGCTTCGAGATAGTCGATGCGGTCACGCGCAGGGCGTCGACAGGCCTCTTCTTCATGCGGCGGCTGAACAGCTATGCGGCGAGGAGGTACGTCGAGGCCTACGACTGGTGCTCCGCCCACGGATGGAGGCCGGGCGACGCCGACGCCGCCACGAGGGCGGCCATCGAGAGGACGCTCGAGGACGCGACGAGGGAGGCGAGCGATGGTACCGACTAGCGACGTGCGCCGCGAGGTGGCGGAGAGGCTGAGGTTTTGCGCCCGAGAAACCAACGGGACGCGTGACTTCGCAATGTTCCTAAATCACTGGATTGGGGTTGGCAACGTGAACGTTGACGGCCTATTCTCCGTCAAGTCTGACCGCAGGACAGCCGAGATGACGCTTGAAACACTCGCCGACCTCATAGACCCGACGTGTCATGTCATTCCCGGTAAGGAAGCAGTTGCCGAGCTAAAGGACGGTACTCGATTGACGGGAGTGCTCCTATCGTGCGGGCACGCGGTTTTCGGCGTGAGTGCCAAGGACATGCCAAGGTTTTGCTGCGAGTGCGGCGCACGTATCACGAACGAGGTGGGAGATGACTAGCGACGATACAGCGCTTTCCAGAATCGCCAGGTTCTTCCTCGTGTTGCTCGCATCAACCCTGCTCTTCTACGCGCTGTTCTCGCTCTCGGGCTGCTCGCAGGGGACGAGTGAGGGCACTGTGAACGGGGTTGTGTCAACCTACGTTGACCCGGAGACGGGCGTCAACTACATGGAGTTCAAGTCAGGTTACTCACTCGGCGTGTGCGTCCGCGTGAACGCCGACGGCACGCCTTACGTGAGCGAGGTGGACGACTGATGGCCGAGTACATCGTGGACACGACGGACGGCATCCTGGACGCAAGGACCACCGGAGAGGTCATCAGGTGCAGGGACTGCGCGGACTGCATCACCGGGGATACGTGGCCCTACGAGTGCGCACGCCACCTCTGCACCACGTGGCCGGCCGGCTACTGCGCGTGGGCGAGGGGAAGGGACGGCGAACGCTGATGGCCAAGGACAGGACCAGGCACGCGAGGATGCGCGGCCGCGCACTGGAGGACAGGCGAAGAATCGAGGGTGCGGCGGCGCGCCGGAGTGCCATGAGGGCCGGGCGCAGGCGCGCGGAGGTGATGTGCGCCGCGACGCAAAGCCTCATTGACGCGATGGCGAGGGGCGTCGACTACATCGACTGGCTACTGGGCCTGGACGGCTCAGAATGACCGGCTGGGTTGTCCTATTCGTCTGCATCGCCGCCGCCGCGCTCGCCGTGGCCGCCTGGCTGGACGGCTACGCCGAGGGCATGGCGGACGGCACGCGGCTCCTCACAGAGTGGTGCAAGGAGCACATGGAGGGCAAAGGAGGCGGGCAATGACGCCGTCTGAGAAGCAGAGGGAGGCGATGGCCCGGGCGCTCCGGCTGAACGCCGCCTTCGAGCGCCGGCACGAGGGGGTGCCCCGCAGTGCCGCCAACCTGTCCGATCTCGCGTGCCTCGGGGGCGACGTCCTCGACGCCTTCGGCGACGGGAGGCACCTATCGACCGCCCTCGACGGCCTGGCGGACTACGTCGCGCCCCAGGCCCCCACGTGGACGTGCCAGGCGTGCCGGCACACCGACCCCAGGCACGCGCACCCATGGTGCGGCCTGTGGGGCCACCCGGTGGCCAACGAGGACTTCTGCAGCCACTTCGACACACGAGAGCAACAAGGCTGAGAACCGACTATGGGGCGAGCCACTCGGAACGATGAACGGAGAGCTCGTCTACACAGCCGGGGTCGACATGGAGCATGAGCTTCCCATCGGTCGCCGCCATGCGCGACGGAACCGTAAGCCCAGACTCTGCGAGGGCCTGGGCGTCCCTGTCGAGGATGTCATAGGTCCGGGAGCCATGCTCGAGCACCTCCGAGAGCATCGACCTCTGCCTTGGGGAGAGGGTCCGGCACATCCTGGAGACTCGTTCCGCCCGGCCGTCGCGTTCGCTCCTGCGCCTGTACCTCTCGACGTTGTACGACCTGAGCCCCGATAGGTCGCAGAGGAGGAACCCGGCAGTCGCCATGGACAGCGTGAGTGCCCAGAAACCCACGGGGGCAGATGACGCGAAGGCAGCCACCGCTCCCCATTCCCCCACGACTCCCGCGAGCGCGCCCGTCTCAACCGCGAGCGCGACGATCCCGACGGCATTGTCCGAGAGCCACTTCCCGAGCCCGGTCATCCGCATATTCCCCTCCAACCGCTGATATCCGAGATTCTACCAGGGAGGTGGTCTCATGATCGCATGGTGCGCGTTCGCCATCGCCACGGGGTTCCTCGTCGCCCTCGCGGCAACCAGAAGATAGGCCCCGCCCGCCGAACCGTCGCGGCTGGCAGCGCGCTGGCAGCGACCGCCCCGCGACGGGACGGGCGGCGTGGCGCGAATCGCGAGGTGGCTGCGTGCGAACCATGCCATCCCGACACCCTCCCGTGCGGAAAGATGTAAGTCTCGAGCGGCAGGTGGGGATGGGTCGCGGGCGGTGGCCGTGGCGTGAAGGCGGGACCAGGCTCGGACTGGGGGCCTATACTGGGGAAATCCCCGAGTAGACAGGAGCCGTGAATGTCAGGAGCCGAGACCGCCATCGCGTTCGCCCTGCTGGGGCTGCTGCTCGCCGTCGCTTGCGGGGTGCGGCGATGACCCCGCGCTTCGGCTCCGCGAGGGACCTCTTCGAGGCCGTGCGCGAGGCGTCCAGGGACGCGTCCGAGATACGGTCCAGGCTGTCCAGGCTCGAGTCGGCGTGCGGGCTGCGCGCCCAGAGGTACGACGCGCCGTCATCCCGCGGCGCCGCCCCGGACGCCATGCGCGCCGTCGACATCTACGTGGACCAGGAGGAGAGGCTCCGCCGCAGGCAGGACGAGGACTACGAGCTCATAGGGCTGGCCTCGTCGGTGATCTACGGCACGTCCGAGGACGGGCGCGGCGGCATCCAGGCGCTGCTCGGCCCGCGCCAGGCCGACGCCATGTGGTGGCGCTTCTGCGCGGCGAGGCCCTGGCCGTCCGTGGCCGACATGGTCGGTGCCAGCGAGAGCTGGTGCAAGGGCGCGGTACGGGTGGCGCTGGACACGGTCGACTCCTACGGCTGGCGCGCCGTCGCGGAGGGCGTGGGCGTGGCCGAGGGCTGACGGCGCACGGCCCATCGGCGCCACGCAGGCAGGCAGGGGCTCCCGTACGCATCGCATGGCCGTTCGCACACGTCTCTGCCAGTTCGTACACGTCTCTGCCCGGTCGTACACGTCTCTGCCCGGTCGTACACGTCTCTGCCCGGTCGTACACGTCTCTGCCCGGTCGTACACGTCTCTGCCCGGTCGTACCCGTTTCTGCCCGGTCGTACCTGGTTCTGCCCGGTCGTACCCGTTTCTGCCCGGT